>Ga0154831_1119_pt4 | contig 27210 bp, 23 predicted proteins | sample Rifle2008BG16ft_FD_116135 | JGI IMG/M metagenome (GOLD analysis project Ga0154831, IMG submission 116135) | Candidatus Schekmanbacteria bacterium RBG_16_38_11
GGACTTGGCAGAGAGATCAGGTATCACAAAAAATTCTCCCCGGCAGGGGCTAATGTGAATTTTGTAGAGCACAGCAAGGGAAGTTTTTTAAGGATAAGGACATATGAGCGGGGAGTAGAAGGGGAGACTCTTGCTTGCGGCACTGGGGCAGTGGCATCAGTCCTGGTAGCATCAGCGCTTGGGAAAGTGAGTTCATCTTGTAGCATTACTCCAAAGAGCGGAGAGGCTTTAAAAGTTTATTTTGATAAAAATGAAAAAGGTTTTCATGATGTTTATCTTGAAGGTGAAGCAAGATTGGTTTTTGAAGGGGCTATAAGAGAAGAGGCGTGGAAGTATTAAATAAAATTCAAAATGCAAAATTCAAAATTATGGATTGGTAGCCGCAGGCTTTAGCCTGCGTGGATGATAAAGTTTCTATGGTATAATTTTAAAGGAGAAAATAAATGTTTTGTGGTTCAATGGTTGCAATTGTAACACCTTTTAAAAATGATAAGGTTGATGAAGATAGTTTTAAGAAACTCATAAAGTTCCAGATATCAAACAAAACCAGTGCCATTGTTCCTTGCGGCACAACAGGAGAATCAGCTACCTTATCCTTTGAAGAACATCAGAGGGTTATAGAGATTACAATTGAGGCAGTCAATAAAAAGGTACCTGTGATTGCAGGGACAGGGTCAAACTCTACAAAAGAGGCTATAAAGCTTACACGCCATGCTGCAAAGGCAGGGGCAGACGGAGCACTCTTAATTGCACCTTATTATAATAAACCGACTCAGGAAGGGCTGTACCGGCACTTTAAGGCAATTTCAGAGTCAGTTGATATACCAATTATACTTTACAATATTCCAGGGAGAACCGGAGTCAATATGCTTCCGGAGACTGTTGCAAGGCTTGCTGGAATAAAAAATATTGTGGGGATAAAGGAAGCTTCTGGCTCACTTGCACAGATGGCAGACATAGTTTCTTTATGCGGTGATGATTTTGACCTGATATCAGGGGACGATAATCTCCTCCTTCCTATTCTTGCAATTGGCGGGAAGGGAGTAATCTCAGTTGTTGCAAATGTCGCGCCGCTGGATGCAGCTAATCTGATTGAAGAGTTTGAAAAAGGAAATTTAAAAGAGGCTAAAAGGCTTCACTACAAGCTTGCCCCGCTTGTTCAGGCTATGTTTTATGAGACAAATCCGATTCCTGTAAAAGAAGCCCTTCACATGATGGGGATGATTACAGATGAGATAAGACTTCCCCTTTGCCCTATGAGTGAGGGGAACAGGAAGAAGCTGGAAAATGTGATGAAGGGATACGGGTTGATTTAAGAAAGCTATAAGCGGTAAGCTATATGCTGTAAGTGAAATTGCAAATTGCAAAGTTTAAAATTAAAAGTTTTCAGTTTTCTGCTTTTAGATGTAGAAACACACCTTAAGGTGTGTTAGTTTTCGAATAGATCAACAGGTCTAAAGACCTGTTTCTACATTTTTTAAAAGCTGGCACAATTTTGAAAGAAGATAATTATGGTCAGGGCAATCGTTACAGGTGCATGCGGGAAGATGGGGAAGATGATAAGGGATGTTATAACTGACAGCGACGGAATCAGCCTTATTGGCTGCACGGAGACAAAGGACCATAAATGCATAGGCAGTGAGATAAGGCTTGAAGAAGCGAAGGCCGGGAAGATTAAAGTAGTTGATAGTCTTGAGAAGATAATTGGTTCATGCGATGTGGTAATAGATTTCACAGCCCCTGAAGCAACTCTTTCAAATCTTGAGGTCTGCAGGGAAAATAAAAAGGGGATTGTCATCGGGACAACAGGTTTTACGCCCGAGCAGAAAAAGAAAATTACAGCAGCATCTAAATCTATCCCGGTAGTTTTTTCTCCAAACATGAGTACAGGAGTTAATTTGGTATTTGATTTAGTCAAAAGAATAGCTGAAGCTCTCGGGAACGATTATGATATAGAAATTTCTGAAGCCCACCACAGATACAAAAAGGATGCACCAAGCGGAACAGCCTTAAAGATTGCTGAGATAATAGCAGAAGCACTGGGGAGAGACCTTGAAAAGAGTGGTGTATACGGAAGAAAAGGAATAGTTGGAGAGAGAAAGAAAGAAGAGATAGGGATTCACAGCATCAGGGCAGGAGATATTGTTGGTGACCACACCGTTCTTTTTTGCGCTCCGGGCGAGCGGGTAGAAATTGTCCACAGAGCCCATAGCAGGGAGACATTTGCACGTGGAGCTGTAAGAGCTGCAAAGTTTGTTGCAGGCAAGAAGAAGGGTCTATTTGATATGGCAGATGTGCTCGGTATCAAACGGTAATTTTAATCAAAAAAATTCCTCCGACACGCCACAAAACTCTTGACTAAAAACTAAATAGTATAATTCTTTCTTTAGTGCTTTCCTAATTTTTTCTGATTTTACTTGACATAATATAGAGTATTTGTATATTTTAAATATGTTTTCTGTTACTTTTGGGTCTTGTGACAGATAACAATTGAAAAAATAAGGCCCAAAAACTTTTTTACCTTGCGATCGGAATCTAAGAGGAGAACCTATATTGGGAAAGTCCTTCCACGAATTTTTGGGTTCTAGCCCCCTTTAGCTATCTGAATCTCAAGATAATATTTTTTAGAGGTAAATATGGGGAATAAACTTTATGTAGGAAGCCTTGCTTATTCTGTTAGTGAGCAAAAACTGTCAGAACTTTTTTCACAGCATGGCACAGTGTCATCGGCAAAGGTCATCTCAGATAAATATAGTGGCCAATCAAAGGGATTTGGCTTTGTTGAGATGGGCTCAGACGAAGAAGCACAAAAAGCGATTGCCGCACTGAATGGAACACAGTTCGAAGGAAGGACAATCGTAGTAAATGAAGCAAGGCCTCAAGAAGACAGACCAAGACGTCCGCGAACTGGCGGCGGCGGTGGTGGTGGTAGCGGCGGCGGCGGACGCGGCGGACGCAGCAGCAACAGATGGTAGTTAAATACTTCTGACAAAATTAGGTATGCATTGCCTGTAAAAAATAGAACGATGTTTTTCAGGTGATAGAATACACTGAAAGCAAAAGGGGTGATTTTTATGAAAAGTCACCCCTTTTTATTTTAAACCCTGAGTCTTGAAATTTTCTATTTTTTCATTTGATATCATTGACTATTTCTTTGAAGCGGCCCCATGGGATCGCAGTCCAGGTTTCAGTTGTAGAATGTCCGAATGACCTGATTATTGCTACTACTTTTGTTACTACTGAATCATCTGGGGCTTCAAAAATATCGAGGTAATCATAGGGACCAAGAATTGCATAGTTTGCCAGCCATTTCACTGATGAACAGTGTTTATTTATTTTTGATTTTATTTCCTGCTCAAGTTCTTTAAGTTTTGCCGGTGAAGCAGTTGCCTCGGCTGAAAGCTTTGTTAAGAGAATATAAGTCGCCATAATATTACCCTCCTTTTAACTGGTTATTGGTTAAAGTATAATAGCTTTAAGCTATAAACACTAAGTGGTTAAAAAATAAAAATTTAAAGTACATAGGCCAAGGAAAGTGTCGGACAAAATAGTTTGACAGCTTGTTAGCCTACGAGCCTCTTATTTTAAAACTATAAGACATTTGATAATTTACAGCTTATACTTTAAGGTTTGAATAGGAGGATTCCACTTTTTTCTGACTTTTTTCCTCTGCGGGTGGAAGGGAAAAAGTGTGTGGTTTATAGTTTGTAGTTTTTGGTTTATGGTTACAACTCTGTGGTTATCCTTTTCCATCCTATCTTTGAACTATAAATCAGAAACTATAAACCCAAAACCGAAGATGTTATTAGTTATAAGTTATAGGTTATAAGTTAGTTAACAGTGGCGGTGCAGGGACTTGAACCCCGGACTCCGCGGATATGAGCCGCGTGCTCTAACCAGCTGAGCTACACCGCCAATAAAATTTTTTATTCTATTTTTTCTTCCTTCTCATCCCGTTCTTTACTAAATGAACCTCTGAGCGATCCCCAGAACCACCTTCTCTTTGAAGGTCTATAGGTAACAAGATCTTCAAGGCGCTCAATTTCTTCAGGCAAGGTTTTATTGAAGTCCTTTATAACAAAATCCTCTGCAGTCTTAATAGCATTCTTAATTGCATATGATGGAGAAGAGCCATGGGCAACAATGCATACACCATTGACACCAAGGAGCGGGGCTCCACCATATTCAGTAAAATCAAGCCTGCGGTTGAGGTTTTCAAAGGCAGGCTTCATCAAATAGGCTCCAATCCCGCTTCTGGCCCGTTTAGAAACTTCTTCTTTTAACATATTTACATATATATTTGCAAATCCTTCTGTGAGCTTTAAGAAAATATTGCCCACAAATCCATCGCAGACAACAACATCTGCTTCCCCATAGAAAATATTGTTTCCCTCTATATTACCAACGAAGTTCAGTGAGGAATTGTCTAATATTCTGTAAACTTCCTGAGTAAGTCTGTTTCCTTTTGTGGGTTCAGAGCCGTTATTAAGAAGTGCTATTTTTGGCCTTTCTTTTTTTAAAATAATCTTTGCGTAAAGATGCCCCATTATGGCGAATTGGAGAAGCCATTCAGGTCTACAGTCTACATTTGCGCCGGCATCAAGTACTATTGTCCTTCCTTTGATACTCGGAATAATGGTGGAAATAGCAGGCCTTTTGACCTTAGGAAGGGTATTAAGGATCTTAATGGCCGAATACAGGAAAGCGCCGGTATTACCTGCACTGACAACAGCTTTAACCTCTTTTTCATAAAGCATTTTAAGAGAAACTGACATAGATGAATAGGGTTTTTGACGGAAGCTTTCTGAAGGTACTTCCCCCATTTCTACTCTCTGAGGAGCATGCCTGATATCAATTGGTAACTGTAACTCATTAGATGGTGAGAGATATCTTGATATCCTTGCTTCATCTCCAACAAGGACAATTTTAATGCCAAATTCCTTTGCGGCACTGAGAGCACCTTTTACAATTGCTCCAGGGGCAAAGTCGCCTCCCATTGCATCTACTGCGATCATTTCTCCCTCAAGGTAATAAGCTTATCCTAAGAATATTTCCTATCTTTAGATTATAAGTTGAAACCCTGAATTAAATATCAAATTTTAATATCTAATGCCATTCCAACTATATGTGGCAAAAAATAAGGATAGAGCGGGGTCTCCAGACCCCGCTGCAAGTTAGGGTCAGGAGACCCTAACCTACCCACCTTGGGAATAACAAGTTGCAACGGCACTAAATCCTAAACAAATCCAAAGTATTAATGACCAAAGTTCAAAACAATTTGGAACATTAGGATTTTGGATTTTGAAATTGTTTAGAATTTAGGATTTCGAATTTTTCAGCTCTCCTTATTCCTCTATTTAACTTTTCTTCGAAAAACTAAATATCTCGTTTAAGCAGGGGTTTCTATTTTAATGACCTCTTTGCCATTATAATATCCACAATGCCTGCATACACGGTGGGGCAGTTTCGGCTCCTGACATTGCGGACATTTTGAGTACTGAGGTGCAGTTAAAGCATCATGGCTCCTTCTGCTATCGCGCTTTGCTCTTGAAGTCTTCTTCTTTGGTACAGCCATTTTATTCTCCTTTATTTGTTACCTTCGTTAAAAAGATTTACTTAAGTTTTAACTTTGAGTTTTTTAAATACTGCAAACCTCGGGTCAATTGATTCAACATTACAATTGCATTTATCAAGGTTTAAATTAGTACCACACCGAGGGCATAACCCGGGACATTCAGGCTTACAAACCGGTTTCATAGGCAATGAGAGAAAAATTTGTTCTCTTATAATCTCAAAGAGATCAATTTCTGATCCCTTTATGAAAACTGTGTCCAATTCCTCTTTTTCAAGTTCTTTTTCTTCTTCAAAGACTTCAGCCGGTGCTGATTTAAATTCAATCTCAAAGGGAGACGAAATAGTTGAGATAAAATTTTCAAGACAGAGGCTGCAAGTCTGTTTTATGGAAAATTCAATGAGGCCCTTGGTGACAGCCTCGCATTTAACCTTTTCAATGTCAATAGAAACAACAATGGGCTTTGGGAATTCTAATTCATCGTCCATCCCCAGGGCTGACGCAGAAATCTGCTTATTTATTTTATATCCGCTTTCAGGAATTTCGCTGATTTCAATAAACCTTATCATTCTAACCCCTTATTCTTTCTCTGTAATTTCTTACTTATTTTTTCCTTTTTTAAGGGATTTTTTTAAAACCTCCTGCATAGTTTCAGCAAAAATAAAATTTACTCCTTTCCTCACATTATTGGGAAGTTCTAAAATATCCTTTTCATTTTTCTTTGGCAAAATTATAGTTGAAATGCCAGCTCGTTTGGCAGCGAGTGTTTTTTCCTTAACTCCTCCTATAGGCAGGATTCTTCCTCTAAGAGTTACTTCACCGGTCATAGCAACATCCTTATTTACAGGAACTTTGGTCAGAGCTGAGATCAAAACAGTAGCCATTGTTATTCCTGCTGAGGGTCCATCTTTGGGAGTAGCTCCAGCAGGTACATGGATATGGATGTCGTTTTTGGAGAAGAAATCATCATTTATTCCAAGGTTATGTGCTTGAGACCTTGCATAGCTCAAAGCAGCTTTTGCAGATTCCTGCATAATGTCTCCTAACTGTCCTGTCAGGGTGAGGTTTCCTTTTCCCTTCATGGTGGTTGCTTCGATATAGATAATCTCGCCTCCTGCCGGAGTCCAGGCTAAACCAGTTGCAACTCCTACTTCGCTAAACTCCTGCTCACCTTCCCTGAAATATTTCGCTGCCCCAAGAAACTTGTGGAGGTTGTTTGCTGTTAACAGTGCTGGTTCCTTTCTTTCCGCTGCAAATTCTTTTGCTACCTTTCTGCAAATAGTGGCAATCTCCCGCTCAAGGTTCCTAAGGCCTGCCTCCCTTGTATAATCTGATATAATCTTTGCAATTGCAGAATCGGAAATGGACAGCATTTTCTCTGTTATCCCGTGCTCTTTTAACTGGCGAGGGATAATAAATTTTTTTGCTATCATCAGTTTCTCTTCTTCTGTATATCCTGAAAGGTATAAGGTTTCCATTCTATCCTTCAAGGCTGAAGGGATAGGGTCTGTCAAATTGGCAGTTGTAATAAACATTACCTTGGAAAGGTCAAAAGGTAAAGCAAGGTAATGGTCTGTAAAGGAGTCATTCTGTTCAGGGTCTAAAACCTCAAGGAGCGCTGCTGAAGGATCTCCCCTGAAATCTGTACCGACTTTATCAATCTCATCCATCATAAAAACGGGATTATTTACCCTGGCCTGCTTGATTCCCTGTATGATCTTACCAGGCAAAGCCCCGACATAGGTTCTCCTATGCCCCCTTATTTCTGCCTCATCACGGATTCCCCCAAGTGAAATCCTTACGAATTTTCTTCCCAAAGCCCTTGCGATGGATTTACCAAGAGAAGTTTTACCTACCCCGGGGGGTCCGACAAAACAAAGGATTGGCCCCTTCATCTGCTTTTTTAATTTGCATACGCCGAGATATTCCAGAATCCTTTCCTTTACTTTTTCAAGGTCATAGTGGTCCTCATCAAGGACCTTGGAGGCTTTCTTGATATCAAGGTTATCCTTTGTTGCTTTACTCCATGGGAGTTCTACTAAGGAGTCAAGATATGTTCTTACAAGAGAGGCTTCAGCTGCATCCGGATGCATTCTTTCAAGGCGGAGTAATTGTTTTTCAGCTTCAGTTTTAACTTTTTCCGGCATCTTGGCTTTTTTAATATTTTCCCTGAACTCGTTTATTTCCTCTGTCTTCTCATCAACCTCTCCCAGTTCCTTCTGGATCGCCTTTAGCTGTTCCCTTAAGAAATATTCCCGCTGGGTCTTGTTCATTTCATCTTTGGCTTCACTCTGGATTTTATGTTTGACTGTAAGGACTTCAAGTTCTTTGTTCAAATATTCACTTACTACTTTTAGTCGATCTACCGGGTTTAAGGTCTCAAGGACTCTTTGGGCATCTTCGACTTTTAAATTCAGATTAGATACAACAAGGTCGGCAAGCCTTCCCGGATCTTCCAGATTATCAGCAAGCACTAAAATATCCGGGGGTATAAGCTGTCCCAGAGATATTGCTTTTTGGAGCTGTTCCCTTACATTTCTCATCAAGGCTTCAATTTCAGAAGTTTTCTCTGCAAGGGACTCCTCTTTAATGACCTCAATTTTAACCTTGTAAAAAGGTTTTGTCTGCGTATACTCTAAAATTTTTGCCTTAGATAACCCTTGAACTAAAATCTTAACCCTTCCGTCAGGAAGTTTTAGCATTCGCATTATCAGGGCCACAGTCCCTATGGAGTGAATCTCCTCTAGGGAAGGGATCTCTGTAGCACCATCCTTCTGGGCTGCTAACAATATCATCCGATTCGATGATAAAGCGCTATCTACAGATTTCACTGACATCTCGCGGCCAACAAAAAGCGGGGCAATCATAAATGGAAAAACAACTATGTCTCTTATAGGTAAAAGTGGAACATTATCCGGAATCTGAAGATCTTCAATATTTAGGGTGTCAATCATATTTTATATTCCTCAGAGTTAATCTATCTTTATCTCTGTCTTTGTTCCTCGCCTATCTATTATTTTTTTAAGCTGAATAATTAAGACCCCCTTTTTGTAAGTAGCCCAGGACTCCTTTGTGTGGCAGGGGACCGGTAGTTTGATAATTCTTTTGAATGTACCAAAGGAGCGTTCCATGCATAAAAATTTTACCCCTTCAGCTTCTTCATGAAGAGGAGCAAAATCATCTGATTTACTGCCCTCGATAGAAAGTTCATTACTTCTTACATAGACACTTATATTTGACGGATTTATTCCTGGAAGTTCGCTCTCTATATAAACTGAGTCTTGAGTTTCGTAGACATCTACTGGAGGAAACCTTTTGCTTTTGTCCAAAAGGTGCAGGCTTCCCTGGATAATATCAGGGATATGATTAAATAACCGCAATATTTCATCAAAGCTCAGGAGTTTTAACTTTTCAAGATTTATTTTTCTGTGAGGCATATACTTTACAAGTCTAATTGTTTTAAATATTTTTTAAATTCTTTACCAAGGTCTTTTCTTTTCAGGGCAAATTCAACTGTTGCTTTAAGGAAGCCCAGTTTATCTCCTGCATCATATCTTACTCCGGAAAATTCACATCCGTAAATATTCTCTTCTTTTAAAAGTGTCTTTAATCCGTCTGTAAGCTGTATTTCACCGTGTTTTCCAGGTGAAGTCTTTTTTAAGACTCTGAATATTTCAGGGGAGAGAATATACCTGCCTATGACTGCTAAATTGGACGGTGCTTTTGTAGGCTCAGGTTTTTCCACAAGATCCAGTACCTTATATACTCTATCCTTCATTTTCCTCGGCTTTATAATCCCGTAACTTTTTGTCTCCTTTTGCTTTACTTCCTGAATGGCTATAACAGACCCATGATATTCTTCGTAAACATCTATAAGCTGTTTCATGCAAGGAACACGGGAGTCAATGATATCGTCACCCAAAAAAACAGCAAAAGGTTCATTGCCGACAATGGGTTCTGCACACAGAATAGCGTGACCCAGTCCCAGGGCTTTTTTCTGCCTCGTATAGGCAAACGTTACCATATTTGATATGTTTTTTATTTCTTCCAGTAAATCAAACCGTTTTTTTTCAAAAAGCTCATATTCCAATTCTACTGATGAATCAAAGTGGTCTTCTATTGCCCTCTTTCCTCTGCCAGTAACAATAATAATTTCTTCGATTCCGCTCGCCTTTGCTTCCTCTACTACATACTGGATCAAGGGCTTATCAACCAGAGGAAGCATTTCCTTGGGTGAAGCTTTGGTTGCCGGAAGAAATCTTGTACCCAGGCCTGCGACAGGGATAACTGCTTTTCTAATTTTCATATTTTAAAAGTTAAGCGAGAACTCCCTGCGCTCTTGGCGCAGGGTAATTTACAAATCAAAAATTTCAAAATTAAAATTAAGGCCATCCATTTACAGGAAAGCCCTACTGTCTAAACTTAAAAATCTTAATTTCTTAAGTCTTAAATGTCAAGGTTAAAAGGCCGCAAATCTATTTAATATAGGGATTTGGGAGGAGAATCTTCTGCTTGACAAATCAATATATTACCAATAGTCTTTAATCAAATAGCATAAATTTTAGTTTTAAATTAAATGAATTTACCTAATAAGATTACACTTTTAAGGATTTTTTTAATCCCGCTTATAGTCTTTTTTTTGCTTTATTCTCCAAAGTTATCCATGCATATCGTGGCTGCCATTATTTTTGTCCTGGCATCTCTTACTGATGTGATTGATGGTTATATAGCAAGGAACAAAAACCAGGTTACCACTCTTGGCAAGCTTCTTGACCCTATTGCTGACAAGCTTTTAACTTCATCTGCACTGATTTCTCTGGTTGCACTGCGCAGAATACCTCTATGGGCCGCCTGGATAGTGGTTATAATAATCGGGAGGGACTTTTGTATTTCCGGATTCCGAACCATTGCAGCAACACAGGGGTTTATCATATCTGCAAGTAACCTTGCAAAATACAAAACTATTGTTGAAATTGTAGCAATCCTTTGTCTGATATTATCTGACTGGCAAAAAGATTTTTTATATATAGCTGGTAGAGGATTAGGTATGAAGGAGTTTGGATTGGGCCTGCTATTTATTGCCATGATGTTTGCAGTTATTTCTGGTGCAGAATATTTCAAAAGTTTCTGGGAAAAGATTGATCAGAATATTGGGATGTAAAAAGATAGGAGTCAGAATCCAGAAGTCAGAAATCAGAAGACGGAAACAGGAGCCAGAATTCAGGAGTCAGAAGCCAGAATGAAAAGGGAACCGGCAAAAAGTTTGTAGAATCTGGCAATAGTTTGGATGGGATTAGCAGGAAGCATTTCTTTTACGCGATTAAAGAGAAAAATGCGGGTAAGGGAGGCTTCCTGCCTGCCGGCAGGCAGGTAGCCTCACTATTATGGTGAATGGTTCGACTCTTCGGCAAGTTTGCTATGCTACATCCTGAGCTTTGAGATTGCAGGAAGGTAGAATGACCGAAGGATTAAAGGCGACTACCTGTCTGCCGACAGGCAGGAAGTCGCCCCTACCCACTAACGATCTGGGATATGGTAATGATCTGAAATTAGTATCTCAAGTTAAAGAGGTCAGTAAGCTGTTAGTGGCATATTCTTCTTCTATTCTGGATTCTGACTCATGACTTCTAAATTCTGGTTTTCCTATGAAAATTGTTAAGTTAAAAAAAGAGATGAAGAAGATTGCTGAGGGACTTCGGAAGTCTCGATGCAGCATAGGTTTTGTACCAACCATGGGTTTTCTTCATCAGGGACATATGAGCTTAGTTGAGCAGGCCAAAAAAGATTGTGATAAAGTTGTCGTGAGTATCTTTGTCAATCCTATACAGTTTGGGAAGGGAGAAGATTTTAAAAGCTATCCCAGAGATATTAGTTCTGATTTTTTGAAATGTAAGAACGGGGGTGCAGATATTATCTTTCTCCCCAGTACTGAAGATATCTACCCTAAAGGGTTTCAGACCTATGTAGATGTTTCCCGGCTCTCAAAATACCTCTGCGGGATTTCAAGGCCTGGACATTTTGCCGGGGTTGCAACGGTTGTGCTCAAACTCTTCAATATAGTAAAGCCTCACAGGGCATATTTTGGAGAAAAGGATTACCAGCAGATTTTAATAATAAAGCAGATGGTTACTGATCTTGATGTTGATGTAAAAATAATAAATATGCCAATTGTCAGAGAGGCGGATGGATTGGCAATGAGCTCCAGGAACAGATATCTTACCAAAGTCCAGAGGGAAAGGGCGCGGATTCTCAACGATGCCCTCGGAATGGGTGAGAGGCTGATAAAGGAAGGTGAAAGGAATCCTAAAAAAGTGGTTAAAGAGTTAAGGGGAATGATATTATCGCAAAAAATAGGTGAGATTGATTATATAAGCATCTGCGCTCCGGATACTTTAGAGGAACTTGTGGAAATAAGGGGGAAAGTTCTCATCGCATTGGCTGTAAAAATTGGAAGGGCAAGATTAATAGACAATCGCTTAATTGGAATATGAATAGGATACTATGGATAACTTTTCAGTAACTGTTGCAGTTCCCTGTTACAATGGAGAAAAATTTATCTCAGAGAATATTTCCTCTATCCTATCTCAGGCAAGAATTCCAGATGAAATTCTGGTAATTGATGATGGTTGCACTGATAGAACTCCTGAAATAGTCAAGGGATTTCGTGAAGTAAAATTAATCCAGCATATGTCAAACAAGGGGCTTGCTGCAAGCCGTAATACAGCCTTAAGAAATGCCTCAGGGGATGTCTTGGTTTATTTAGATGCAGATACAAGGGCACACTCAAAATTATTAGAAACACTGCTTCAGGGGTATTATGCAGACGAGATTGCAGGGGTTGGTGGAAGAGGGATAGAGGCGACTGCATCTTCCACGGAAGAAGGGGTAAATGATATCTATAATTTATGGAGGTATCTCCATGCATCTCAGGGATTTGGCGATTTATCTATTAAAGGGGTAAATATGTTATGGGGACTTTGTTCTTCATATAGAAAAAAGGTACTGGAACAGGTAGGAGGGTTTGATCCTATTTACAAAACCAATGGAGAGGATGTGGATATAGGAATCAAAATCAACAAACTTGGCCTGAAGCTGGTTTATCTGCCGGAGGCGATTGTATATCATAACCGGAATGATAATTTTGATTCTTTGAAAGAAATGATAACACGCTGGTATTTTTGGGGGTATACTGCTAAAAAAAGAAACAATGACCCCGCCTTTCTTCATTATTTAAGGATTATTCTATTTAATTTTATAAAAAATATTATTTTTGACCTGATAATTAAAAGAAACCCTGGGTTAGCCTTCATTAGCTTAAAAGCCTCTGGTATTGAACTCAAGGCGACTTTTAAGGCACTTCTTTCTAAAGAGCAGCCGTGGTTATGAATCTTCCTGAAATAAGCGTGATAATCCCAACTTTTAACCGGTGGGAGACACTTCTGCAGAGTCTGCTTGCTTTAAAAAAGCAGACGTTTGATGCCTCGACCTATGAGATTATTGTGGTCAATGACGGTTCTACAGATAATGCTTATGCGGGAATGGGTCGTTGTGATGAAATTGGAATTCCAAACCTGAAGCATCTTAACCAGAAGAAGAACGGACCAGGCAGTGCAAGGAACCTGGGAATCAGGCATGCAAAGGGGAGGATTCTTTTATTTTTAGGTGATGATATTATAGTTTCTGAAAATCTCCTTGAAGAACATTTTCTTTTCCATAGCGAAAAGTTTAAAGGAAAAAATTTTGCCTGCTTGGGCTATGTTACTTGGCCTTTGAGTTTTTGTCCCACTCCTTTTCTACAATTCCTGGAAAGCTGGGGACAGTTTCTTTTTGAAAATATTTCAGATGGCGAGGAACTTGATTATAATTATTTTTACTCCTCAAACATCTCCTTGAAAAAAATTTTTTTGGATGAAAAAGATCTACTCTTTGATGAGGATTTTAAAGAAGCAGCCTGGGAAGATATTGAGTTTGGGTATAGAGGAGAAAAGGAAGGGCTTAAGATTATCTTTAACAGGAATGCTGTTGGTTTTCACAATCACTGTCAGACCCTGGAATCAGCAATAAACCGTATGGGGACAAGCGGGCGGTCCCTTTTCGTTCTTTTAAAGAAATGGCCGGAGTTAGCTAAAAAGTTTGGGTTTTTAAAGACTGAAAGAGGCTATATAGCCAGACATAAATTAATTAAAGGGATTTTAAGAAATAAGCTATCCATTGTTGCAATAATGGAGGTTTTGAAGCTTTTAGACAAAACGATTATTCCTGAACAAGATATAAATGAAAATCGGCAGGACAGAAGTATCCCACAGACGGATAGACGGGGTTTTCTAACCCCGCAAAAAGAAAGTAATCCCCTCTCACCCCCCTTGATTAAAAGGGGGCAGGAGGGGATTATAACTGCAATAAAAAGACCAAATAAGTTGTTAAAGGTTATTTATAAGAATATTCTACTCTATTACCTCCAGAGAGGTTTTGAGGAGGCTCAGCAAAATTGGCAAACATAGATTTATCAATTGTCATTCCTCATTTAAGTAACAAAGAGATTCTCGGGGAGTGCCTGGATTCCATATTTAAAACTTTGGCCGGAGTATCATTTGAAGTCATAGTGGTTGACAACGGCTCTAATGACCAGAGTAAAGCCATGGTAGCTGAGAAATTTGCAGAAGTTAAGCTCATTGAGAATGAAAAGAACTTAGGTTTCTGTAAAGCCACTAACCAGGGGATTAAGATTACCAGAGGAGAGTTTATACTGCTTTTAAATAACGACTGTTTAGTAAAAGAAAAAGCTGTTGAGGTAATGCTTAGTTCTATAAAAAAAGATGAAAGTATTGGTGCTTTGGGATGCAGGCTCGTCTACCCTGATGGAAAACTACAGCCTTCGTGTTTTCATTTCAGGACCCTGTTCTCAACTTTTTCAGAAGATCTTTTTCTAAACAGGATTTTTCCAAAGAGTCCTTTATTTTCAAGACACCCAATGACCTACTTTGGTCATGACGTGAGAAGAGAAGTCGATTGGCTGATGGGCGCCTGCATTATGGCAAGAAAAACTGCCTTTGATAAGGTTGGGCTTCTTGATGAAAGGTCTGCTACAGGGGATGAAGATTTATGTTACCGCATCAGGAGTAAAGGGTATAAAATTGTTTTTACACCTGAAGCAGAGGTTATCCACCTTCACAGAAAAACAGCCTTTCCGGATAACTTACAGGACAACGATTTTATCAATGCAGACAATGGAAGGGCCATAGATGATTGGATTGGGGAGATGATTTATGAATTCTATAAAAGCTCATGCCTTTTTTTTCAATCATATAGAAAAGGGAAAGGGATGAGGACCTTTATTTTCATAAGAAAGACTGGAGCAGCGTTAAGGATATTTCTTGCAAGCGTAATATTTCTTTTTAAAAAAGATAAAAGAGTTATTATGAAGGGTAAGATAATTGGCTTCCGGAAAATTCTTAGAAATAGTTCAGAATTTTTAAAAATCAAAAATTCAGACAGTAAACCGCAAATACTCATGTTAGGGCCTGATTCCAATGTAAGGGGAGGTATCTCTCTTCTTGCTTCCAAATATCTTAATTCCAACCTGACTGAAAAATTTTATTTTAGATACCTTCCAACCCATGTTGAAGGGAATAAACTTAAAAAATTAATTATAGCGTTAAAAGCCATTTTCAGGTTCATTTTAATTCTTTATCAAGCTCCTCCTGCAATAGTGCATATACATTTTGCTTCAGATAGTTCTTTTTACCGCAAGTCTGTATTTGCTCTGATATCTTATAGATTCAGGATAAAGACAGTTCTCCATTCCCATGCTTTCGACTTTGATATTTTTTACAAAAAATCCCCCAAAGTGCTAAAACTTTATATGGAGAAAATCCTTGCCAGGGCTGATAAGATTTTTGCTTTATCAGAGCACTGGAAAAGAGTATTTGAAGAAATTTCTAAAAGAGGTGATATTTCGATAATTCCTCCTGCGCTTCCCATCCCTTACCTGGCAGAAAAAGAAGGGCATAGGAGCAACTTTCCAACTGTTTTATTTTTGGGAAAATTGGAAAAGAGAAAGGGGATTTATGATCTTATCGAGGCTGCAAGCGGTGTTATAGAAGAAATCCCGGAAGTCAAATTTCTTTTAGCTGGAAACGGGGAAATAAAAAAGGTTGAAAGGATATGCAAAGAGAAGGGGATTGTACCTCATTTCTTTTGCCTTGGATGGGCAGATGAAGAGAAAAAAGCCAAACTCCTGAAAGAAGCTGACATTCTGGTTTTACCATCTTACAGCGAAGGGTTACCTATGGTAATTTTAGAAGGAATGGTGTACAGAGTCCCGGTTGTAAGTACATGGGTTGGTGGAATTCCTGAAATTATAGTAAATGGAGAAAATGGTTTTCTAATAAAGCCAGGTGACATCAATGGGTTAAAAAGCTCGATTGTAAATCTTCTTAATAATGATAATTTAAGAAATAAAATGGGTGAAAAGAATAGAAAGATAGTGGAAGAAAAATTTAATATGAAGAAGGTAGCCTTGAGGTTAGCGGCTGAATATGAAGAGCTATTGGGTTATGAAGTGAAGGCAATAAATAATAAAAATTCTAAATTCGAAATACTAAATTCTAAAAAATATCTAAATCCAAAATCCAAATGTTCAAAATAGTTTAGAATTTAGATAATTTGAATTTGTTTAGAATTTAGAAATTAGGATTTAGTATTTAATCGTGTAGGAGTCAACTCTATTGGCGATTTTTAGTATAATCGCTGTCAGGAGACAGCTCCTACAATAATTGTCTAAACAGGTTTTAGCTGATGAATAAGAAAGTCAATATATGTGGGGTAGATTTTGATAATATCACAATGGAGCAGTCTCTCAACTTAATAGAGGAATTAATAAAAACGAAAAAGCAGGCAACCGTATTTCATCCAAATGTAGATTGTGTCTGTATAGCAAGAGATGATGGGGAGTTAATGGAGATTTATAAAAAATCTAACCTTCTCCTTCCTGACGGTATGCCGCTTATTTGGGCAAGTAAACTTCTCGGAAGACCTTTAAGAGAAAAAATTTCCGGTCCGGATCTGCTTCCAAAGGTCTGTGAAATGGCATTAAGAAATAAATACAGCATATTCCTTTTGGGAGGAAGAGATGGAATAGCAAAAAGGGCTGCAGAGGGTTTCCAGAATAAATATACCGGTGTAAAAATTGCAGGTTTCTATCACGGTTATTTTGACAAGGAGGGAAATAAAAATTCCGGGGTCATCTCTGTTATAAAGGAAAGGAAGCCTGATATTTTAGTGGTTGCTTTCGGAACACCACTACAGGAAAAATGGATTAATAATAATTTAAAAGAGCTTGATGTCCCTCTTTGCATTGGTGCTGGGGCAGCCATAGATTTCCTATCAGGCAATATACCAAGAGCCCCGGAGTGGATGCAGAGAAGGGGGTTGGAGTGGTTTTTCAGGCTGATTTTAGAGCCAAGGCGTTTGTGGAAACGGTACCTAATAAGGGACACAAAATTTATTTATTTACTTTTATGCCAGCTCATTGATAATACAAAAAAAAGATTCTAGGATTCAAGGGTTCTAAGGTTCAAGTGAAATTAAAATAAAAAATTAAATATCAAATATCAAAATTTTGGATTTTGATTTTCACTTGAGTCCTTGACCACTAGACCCCTTGAACCCTCTTAAGCAACTATTTCGAAAAGAATATCATCATGTTAAAACAAGAAAACTGGTCTGTTACCCGCGTTTTGCAGTTTATAGACCTGGTGGTCATAACCCTCTCCTTCTTTGCTGCCTATTACATCAGGAATTTTGTTCTTAGCAGGACATTAGGTGAAATTCTTAATTTAGAGGAATACCGCTGGTTTCTTATTATCATTCTTCCTATCTGGGTGTTTTTACTTAAATCCCAGAAAATATTTGGAAGCTTTCTTATAGATTCTCTTTACAGCTTTTCAAAAAAAATAATAAAAGTCTCTTCATTTGGCCTGTTAATTCTTGGAGCTATTATATTTCTTTTCCAGGAAAAATATTACAGCCGTACACTAATCCTCTTCTTTGTTTTTCTGAGTGGCTTATGTTTATTCCTTTTAAAAGTTACCATCCATCTCATTTTTTCACGGATGAAAAGCATTGGTTTTATGCCGCGCCATATATTGATTGTGGGAACAGGCAAGAGTGCGAGGGATCTTGGCCAAATTATTGGCAAGCACAAGAAATGGGGGCTCCGGATTTTGGGTTTTCTGAAAATAAAGGGAGAAAAGGAAGATAGTTGCGATGATATCAAGATACTTGGCTATATTGAAGATCTGTTAGATATACTTCACAAGAATGTGATAGATGAAGTGATTTTTTGTATTGATAAGTTATTTCTTGCTGAAATTGAAGAAAAATTGGCTCTATGCGAAGAAGAAGGAATAAAGACAAGAGTTGTGGTAGATTTCTATTCGAGAGTAATCGCTAAGCCTGAATTTGAAAATTTTCACGGTATCCCTCTTCTTGCATTTTCAACAACGCCAGAAAGATCTTTGGAACTGTTCCTGAAAAGAATGGCAGACCTTATCTTTTCCATTTTCCTTTTAATTCTTTTAACTCCACTTTTTTTGATAATATCAATTTTAATTAAGCTGACAAGTCCGGGTCCGGTCTTTTTTAAGCAGACGAGAAGCGGTCTTGCAGGAAGGAAATTTATTCTTTATAAATTCAGATCAATGGTACAAGATGCTGAGGAAAAATTACCTGAAATATTACACCTTAATGAAAGAAATGGACCGGCATTCAAATTAAAAAATGACCCAAGAGTAACGAAAATAGGCAAGATTTTGCGGGTGACAAATATGGATGAATTACCTCAATTAATAAATGTCTTAAAAGGAGATATGAGTTTTGTTGGTCCAAGGCCTCCAATTCCTTCAGAAGTTGAAAAATATGAAAGATGGCAGAGGAGAAGGTTATCGATGAAACCAGGAATAACCTGTTTCTGGCAGATATCAAGGACAAGAGAAATGGACTTTTCAGAATGGATGAAGCTTGATCTATATTATATTGACAATTGGTCCCTACTGACAGATCTTAAGATAATATTATGGACAATTTCAAAGATATTTTTTGGTATTGGAGTCAAGGAGGTGGAGTTTTCTGAAAGACATTTCTGATTTTAAGGAGTCTTTCCTATATTTTTTGCAGGCCTGTGAAAAAAAACTTGACAAAAACCTTTTTCACAAGATATTAAACTCACATTACAATGTCATCAGTTCATAGTTATTTTTTATGAAGGGATTTTCTATGAAAAAAATACTATCGTGCTTGCGCCTTTTCCTATCAATTTTTGTCATCATTTCTTTCTCAGTTTTTTTTGTTTCCTGCTCAAATGGTGATAAAGGTGAAAAAGTAAAAATAATAAAAGAAAAAAAATCTTCCAAGGTTTCTGCAAGTGCAGCGGGTTCTGCAGAACCCTCGGTAAAAGCTTTACTAACCAATGGAGAGACTGAGTTCAGGATAGGTGCCCTTGGAGGGACTGTTGAAGTAGTTGATCCGCAGAGTCCGATATTCGGAACAAGTGTAGCCTTTTCAAACAAGGATTACAGGGAAAATGACAATTCTTATATAAGGATGCAGTGGACCAGTGGCGGTACAGTCGAAAACGATACAAACGGAAATCCAAGAATTCTTGTTCCAACAGGTTCAGTAGATCCAAACTTTAATAAAGGTGTAAATACCGGGCTTATTACCTCAAATATTATTGTACTTTTTTTTGATACTATAAAAAATGGTGAAACAGTTACAACTTTCCCAACTTATTTTATAAAAGAATTTAAAGATAATAAGTTTACTACCTTTGCTGACCTACCGAGTCCAGAGGCAGGAACTATCACACTGATTCAGGTCCTTCAACCACCTATGTTTACAATGATAATTCCGCCAAACCCTCTAAGGATTCCTTCAAAAGTTAAAGGCGCTTCAGGAAGTGTACTTGGGGTTGGCTTACCCATTTTCTTTGGTATTGCAGATGACCTGAATCAAGGGTTAGTAAAAGTAGGAGGTTTGCCAGTAGTTGCATTTAAAAATAAAGTTCCCATTAAGATCCCTTATTCAAAAGATGCAGTTACAGCGCTTGGTATAGATCCGGCCAACCTCAGACTTTATGAACTTCATATAAATACCTGGCGGAATGTAACTATAGAGATTTCTGAGATACTGGCAAGTTTGCCATCAGAGGTAACATTTCCTGGCTCCCTTGCTGACAAAATACGTTATGATGCTGACGCAAAACTTTTATTTTTTACTGGAATGATGACAACAGGTGAACAGACTGCATTATTAGCACTATCAGCAGATATTCCATATCAAGATGCAATAAACGCACTTTTTGCAAGGTCTCAGAGGGATGGTTTTATTACGGCTAATGTAGGGGAGTTTTCTATATTTCAGGTTGTTGCTCCATTTGATAAGAATAATTCATTGCCTATAGTACTTAATGTCAAACCCAAAGTCAAAAAGAAAAAAATCAAGATTCAATATAAGTTAGCAGATGCTGAAAAAGATAAATGTGATATCCTGATTGAGTATAGAGAAACTCCCGGTCATTTTGGTACTACAGGCTGGAATACAATAACAGAGCAGAAAAATGTAAGCCCTGGTATAAAGACTTTTAAATGGGACAGTGTTGCTTTAACAGGGAGTAAATCAGGATTCTTCCAGATAAGGATAACTCCAACACAAAAAATCGCTGATAAAGACATTGCGGGTGGAAGTGGTTTTTCAGCTGTTTTCAGGATTAATAATAATCCTGGGCTATCACTTACTCCGCCTAGCGGTTTATCCGGGACAGTCACTGGTGCAGATACAATACTTGCTGACCCCAGTAAACTTCCGCAGGTTTCACTAACATGGACTGCAAGTTCCTCAAGTGGGGTTACAGGCTATAATATTTACAGGCAGGCCCGGTTAAAAAATGGCTTTGAGAAAAACTTTAGAAAAATAGGGTCAGCGGATGGAGCAACTACCGAATCATTTGATGACAAGACTTTACCCTCAACCTTCTTTGAAGCGATCTATAAAGTGGCATCCTTTGATTCTTTGGGTAATGAGAGTGGATTTTCTGATGGAATAAGGTTAGCCAGTATAGTACTGGGAGGCTATGGCTATTATGGTGGTTAAGTAAAAATTGTAATTTTTTAATAGGCAGGTTTGATGCTCCGGATTTTTTCTATGGCTTGAATAGCATAGTAATGATCCGGAGCTAATTTTAAAGTTTCCTGATAGTCATTCAAAGCCTCTTTATATGATTTTTCCATAAAAAAGATATTTCCCCGATTATAAAGAGCATTAGCCAGCTCTCTTCCCCAAATATTAATTTCACTTGCTCTTAGTTTGACTCTTCTTCTTTCATTAATCAGTTTTATAACCTCATTGTATTTAGTAATTGCTAAGTCAAGTTTCCCCTGGGAAACATATTTATTTCCGATTTCATTTTTAGCAAGGCACAAAATGCGATTAACATCTGATATAAAGGGTGTGAGTTTATAAGCTACCTCTCCTTCAGCGATAGATTCCTTAAAATCCCCTACCTTATAAAGGCTTACAGCCAGAGCATATCTGTATTTTGGATTAAATGGCGATAATTTATTTGCCTCCTGATAAAAAGGTATAGATTCCTCCCATTGAGCGTCCATGGAGTTTCTTTCCCCTTTGGTGTAGTAGATGTCTGCCAGAAAAGGTTTTATGGTAGCAATAGACCCTATAACAAAAAGAGAAAAAACAATAAGTCCACTGATGATCTGGAAGGGTAATGGAAAATTTAATCGAGGGTGCCACTGGCTGAGTTTTTGCGGAGTCTTAAAATGAAAAAGTTCAAATTCCTTCCCTTTTTGGGAAATCATAGCAAGAGCGATGAATAACCAGAATAACATGGTAGGGACAGGCTGATAAAGATTGAAACTAAAAAAACTATGAGTTAACGTAGCTAATATACTTGAAACTAAACCTATGAAAAAAATTTTGGAATCTTTCTCAATATATTTAATTTCCTTAATTGCTTTTTTAAAGAAAATACATAGAAGAAGAAGAAAGGAGGATAAAGCCAATATACCTGATTCTGCAGTCATCTGAAGATAGTCATTATGTGCCCACCAGAGGATGTCTTGATTTATTGATAATTCTTCCCATGTCCGAAATCTTGGTGATTGAATTGGATAGTTTCCTAATCCTACACCAAATACGGGTGATTCTTTTATCATCTCTAAAGTGCCTTTCCACATTTCAACTCTCAGAAGTGCTGTTAAAATTTTATAGTTGAATTCTATATTTTTATCAGGATTAGTTGATGGTATAGGGTTTTTGGGATTTATAAGGATTGATTGCAGGATATACGTTTTAGATGATATCAGCAATCCACTTAAAAAAAGAACGAATATTAAGAATGGAACTAACCTTCTTTTAAGAATCCTGGGAGAAAGACCCTTTAGCTTTTCATCCCTTGAACTTAGTCTATATAAGAGAATAAAAAATCCCATTGAAACTGCAAAACCTAACCAGCCGCCTCTGCTAAAAGTTAAAATCAGACAGGAAAAAATAACCAAAGATCCCACTCCCCACAGCAATGTGTTTTCTATCTTGGAACTTTTTAAAAAGAAAGCAAGAGAGACCGGAATAATAGCAATAAGGTATTGAGCCAGGAAGTTACTGTGTCCCAATGTGGAAATGACCGTTGTATTAAGGTTAAATTGAGTTGCAGTTGCATATTGATAAATTCCAAAAAATGATGCGGCGATTGCAGTAACACCTGAAAAGAACAGAATCTTTCCGATCCATTCTCTTTTTACATTGTTAAGAACCAGGTAATAAAGAGAGACAAAAATAACCATGTTCACAAAAGAGTTTTCGAAGGCATGGATATTTGAAGCGTTCTTAAACGACAAGAAAGAGACAGCTAAATACAAAACAATTGGAAGATCTAAGCTTGTTTTTTTAAAAATAAATTTTTTTTCTGAAATCACCCTAAATGCCCAAAGGGTTAAGGCTGTAATGGCAAGAACCTTGAGAACAGTAGTTTTAGGGATTGGGTATCTTTCAAGCGAACCACTGTAAAAAGCGAGAGGAACCCCTATTACCATTAATATTATGCAGCCTAAAATTCCTTTATGGAGAAAAACAGCCAACCTCCCAGGTACGGTTTCATGACTCATTCCTCCAGATTTTGCTGGTTGAGTTCTATGTTTATTTTTTTGAATTTTGAGCTTTGCCATATTTGAGCTTTTCCTTCTTGTGTTAATTAAACTTCAACTTTTAAAAATACTATCATATCTGAAACAAGAATGCAAAGTAACCTCATAGAGTTATTCCAGTATAGTTTCCTGCTTTTCTCCTTGACATCACACAAACTGGCTTATATCATTTTAATCAATTATCAAGCAGAGAAAAGAGGATATTCTTACCTTTTTATTAATATGCTTAAAAAACATAATGAGCTTTTTCTATCCATTTTGTTTATAGGAGATCTTTTTATGGTCTCCTTTTCCTGGTTATTTGCCTATTATCTCAGATTCTATGAGATTAAACTAATTCCTGTTACTAAGGGACTGCCTCCTATCAGGGGTTACCTTTATTTACTGGTCTTTCTACTGCTGATTACTGGCTGGATTTTCAAATCATTTAAGCTGTATGTGCCAAGAAGGCACAGCCTTGATATAGATGAATTCTTCTGTATCGTTAAAGCAACTGTTTCATTGATGGTCATAATAGGTTTTATAACATTTTTCTATAGAGATTATTCCTATTCCCGGGTAGTAATGGCTTATTTCTGTATTGTTAATATTGCTTCGATGACAGTTGCAAGGGGGACTATCAGGAAGATTCTAAAATTTTTCAGAAAAAGAGGATACAATTTAAGGTGGGTGTTAATAGCCGGAGCTGGAGAAGCTGCAGTGGAAATAATTCAGAAAATTAAAGAACACCCTGAATTAGGTTTCAGGATTCAAGGGTATTTAGATGATAATATAACCTCATTGCCTCAAAGTCTTCATGCGGAATATTTGGGCAGAATTGGTGACCTTAAGTTTATTTTGTCTAAAAACAAGATTGACCAGATTTTTATTGCTTTCCCACTTTCAGCCGGTGAGCAATTTAACAGATGCATGGAACAATTAAAAGATGAAATAGTGGATATCAAGATAATTCCGGATATATACCAATTTTTAACTCTTAATGCCGGAGTAGAAGATTTCTTAGGGATGCCAATAATAAATATATCAGAAGGACCTCTTTACGGTTGGAACCAGGTAATAAAAAGGTTTATGGATATTGTTTTCTCTCTTGCTGCTATAATCATTTTTCACTTAGTAATTCCTTTAATGCCTCTCATATATCTTTTGACAAAGCTCACTTCAAATGGTCCCGTATTTTATAAACAGGAACGGATGGGGCTTGATGGAAAGAGGTTTAATGTTTATAAAATAAGGACGATGAAAGTTGATGCAGAAAAAGAAACTGGTGCTGTATGGGCAAATCCTGATGACCCTCGGAGGACAAAGTTTGGTTCTTTCCTGAGGGAAACGAGCTTGGATGAATTTCCTCAGTTGTTTAATGTGTTAAAGGGTGAAATGAGTTTGGTTGGGCCAAGGCCAGAAAGACCTGTGTTTGTAGATAAATTTAAAAAAACTATTCCGAAGTATATGCTTAGGCATAAGATAAAGGCAGGATGTACTGGATGGGCTCAGGTAAACGGATGGAGAGGGAATACTTCATTAGAAAAGAGAATTGAATACGATCTATACTATCTGGAAAACTGGTCATTACTCTTTGATTTAAAAATTCTCTGGTTGACACTCTGGAAGGGTTTGATTAATAAAAATGCATATTAAAGACTAATGTTTTACCGTTGTATATTTCTCTGAATATAAATTTGTTTCTCAGTGATAAAGATAGAGTAATTTACAGAGTTTAGAGATAAAAAAGGCTAATAATTTAGTAGCCTTTTTTGTTTATGATAAACTAAACAATACAGTTGGAGGTAATAGATGAATATCTGCGTAATCGGCACAGGATATGTTGGACTTGTTACCGGAGCAGTATTTGCTGATCTTGGAAATGATGTAATATGTGTGGACAATGATGAAAAAAAGATCCAAGGTTTAAACAAAGGAATAATGCCTATTTATGAGCCCGGCCTTGAGGAAATGGTATCCAGAAATTTTAGTGAACAAAGACTTACATTTACAACTGACTTAGAAAAAGGCGTAAAAAGATCAGATGTAATATTCATTGCCGTTGGAACACCTCCCAAAAAAAATGGAGAAACGGATTTGACTTATGTGGAGGAAGCTGCACGGGGTATAGCCAAATATATTGACAAATATAAGGTGATAGTCAACAAATCCACAGTTCCTGTAGGAACAGGTGATTTTGTTAAGGAAATAATTGATAAAAATAAGAAAGTCAATGTTGATTTTGATGTTGTGTCAAACCCTGAGTTTTTGCGCGAGGGTTCAGCCATCAGGGACACATTACATCCTGACAGGATTGTCATAGGTGCCCCAACAAAGCAAGTTGCAATGGTTCTTTTAGAGCTTTATGCCACTCTGGAAAGACCTATGATCATAACCGATATCTATAGCGCTGAAATGATAAAGTATGCTTCAAATTCTTTCCTCGCCTTAAAGATCTCATTTGTCAATTCTGTGGCAGATCTTTGTGAAAGAACAGGTGCGAACGTTACTGATGTAGCAAAGGGGATGGGTCTTGACTCAAGAATCGGTATTAATTTCCTGGAACCAGGTCTTGGTTACGGAGGTTCATGCTTTCCCAAGGACGTTGATTCATTTATAAAAACTGCTGAAAGGTTTTCTTTTCCTTTTGATATTCTGAAGGCAGTTGTAGAGGTCAATCGTCAGAGAGTTCCGAATTTCGTAAACAAAATGAAGGAAGTGTTAGGAGGCTTTAAAGGAAAAACTATAGGAATTCTTGGGCTTTCTTTTAAACCAAATACTGATGATATAAGAGATGCAAAATCTCTTGAGATAATAGCAAAACTTCTGGATGAGGGAGCAAGCATAAGGGCCTATGATCCGGTTGCGATGGAAAATACCAGGGCCTTGTTTCCGGATATTACTTACTGCAACAATGCTTACAATGTTGCTGAAGGATGTGATGCTGTTACTATTGTAACTGAATGGCGCGAGTTTAAATTCCTTAATCTTGAAAAGATCAAACAGGTGATGAAAAAACCAATTATCTTTGATGGCAGGAACATATATCAGCCCGAAAGAAAAAAGAAACTCGGGTTTGAGTATTACAGTATAGGCAGGCAAAAATGTTAAAAAGCATGACTGGGTTTGGTCAGGGTGAGGCTGATGATAACCTGCATAAAATTCGAATTGAAATCCGCTCTCTTAACCATCGGTACCTTGAGGTTTCTGCAAAAATACCTGAAAGGCTTAAGACATTTGAGAGAAAAATTTTAGAAGAGATTAAGAAAAATTTTTCTCGTGGGAAACTTGAGATTTTTTTAAATCTTGATTCTGTCCTCGAAGAGCCTTCCAAAGAAATAGTGTTAGATCTCAAATTAGCTGAAAACTTTATGGAAGCCTTGAGAAAATTAAAGGAGAAATTATCAATAAAGGATGATATTACTCTCTCAGATATTGTTAAGAATAAAGAGATCTTTACTTTTAAGGAGCCTGAAGCAAAAGAAAATCAACTTGGAAAACTTATTGAAATATCTCTTTCTCAGGCAATCCGGGGAGTAAAAGAGACCCGCCTTGCAGAGGGTAATATACTTGAGAGGGACATTAGGACAAGAATTTTAAATATCCTGAGTTCTATACATGAGATTGAACAGAAAGCAGAGAGCTTATTGCTTTTGTATAAGGATAAACTGCAGGAAAGAATAAAAAAGATAGCCGCTGAAGTAGAAATTGATCCGGCTAAAATAGAGGAACAGGTAGTTTTATTTGCTGAAAAAAGTGATATAACTGAAGAAATTGTAAGAGCTAAAACTCATTTAGAAAATTTTCTGAAGCTTTTAGAAACAGATGAAACAGCGGGAAGAAAAATGGATTTCTACATACAGGAAATAAACCGCGAAGTAAATACTATAGGTTCTAAAAGTAGCAGCAGCATTGTTTCTGAATCAGTTATCCAAATTAAAGTTGAACTGGAGAAAATAAGAGAACAGGTTCAGAATGTTGAATAGAGAAAGTTTTTTTTTAGTAGTCTCAGCTCCTTCAGGAGGAGGGAAGACCAGCCTATGTAAAAGGTTGATTGGGTCCCTATCGGATATGGCATATTCTGTGTCTTATACTACCAGTCCCCCGCGCCGCGACGAAATCAACGGGAAAGATTATCACTTTGTCTCTCAAGAGAGCTTCTGTGCTATGAAAAGAAAAGGAGCTTTTGCTGAGTGGGCATTAGTGCATGGGAATTATTACGGGACAAGTTTTAAAAGTTTAAGAGGCGCAATTAAGAAAAAGAAGGATTTAGTATTAGATATTGATGTACAGGGTGCAAAAAAAATAAAGAAAAAATTTAAGAATTCAGTCTTAGTTTTTGTAACACCGGTTTCATTGCAAGAGCTTGAAAAAAGACTGATGAAAAGAAAAGCTGATTCCTCTGAGGAAATAAGAAAAAGACTAAAAGCAGCTTTAAAAGAA
>Ga0154831_1150_pt1 | contig 18587 bp, 17 predicted proteins | sample Rifle2008BG16ft_FD_116135 | JGI IMG/M metagenome (GOLD analysis project Ga0154831, IMG submission 116135) | Candidatus Schekmanbacteria bacterium RBG_16_38_11
GAACTTTTATTTCACTTAATCAATATAGTATGATAATAAAAAAATGAACCCCTACAAACTTTTTACAATTGGATACGAAGGCAGAAATATAGAGGAATTTATTTCTCACCTTAAGAATTTTAATATCCCCCGCCTAATTGATGTTAGAAAAATTCCATTATTCCGCAAAAAAGGATTTTCTAAACCGCTATTTCAAGGTTTATCTTGTCGTAGGCAACTGTCGGGACAGATTCTCTACGCCCTTCCTTTCTTCTCTTCATATCAATCAGGTCAAGGCTCTCAAGGATTTTAATATCTGTTACAATACTTTTCATATCCCTTTTAGCCAGCCTTGCAAGCTCTTGCAAGCTTTCAGGATGTTTTTCTTTAATCAGATGTAATAGCTCAAGCCTCTTGGGGGTTAGCGCTTTTCTGAATCCCTCAACACTTTCAAAATAGATACCTTTTTCTTTTTTTACCCCTTCTCCTCTTTCTATTGCCTCACCTGTCTTTATGAATTCATCCAAAACCTCTTTAACAGTTTTTATCCCTATCTTAACACGCTTTATCCTCATAGCTTATTCTCCTTATAACTTTCTATGTCTCTGTAAAAGTCTTTTGTTAGAGCTCTTAAATCTTTAAACTTGTATGGTTCTATACCTTCTCTCCATAATGTCTGTGATCTCTTTTACCTTCACCATTATCATAACCAATAACCCGTTTATCTTTAACAATGTAAGCAAGCTAATATTTATATCCATGAGGTTTATCAGGAGAAGGTATCACTTCCCACATCTTAACCTCCATGATGTTCCCACTATCTTCTCTAACCTTAACGTGCTTTACAAGCTTAGCTTTCTTCACTAATGGCATAATATGCCACTTATTGCTTCGTGTCAAAAGACTTTAACAGAAATTGAAGGTTTCTTGCGGAAACACTTATCACTTATAGCCTATAGCTGATATCTGTTTTTTGAAAGAGGAATCTGGATTCCCGCTTTTGCCTGCCTGCCGGCAGGCAGGCGGGAATGTGGTTCACAGATGGGTGTGGAAGTAGTCAGGCAGGACGCCTGACCTATCAGAAAAAAGGAAAAAAGGGATAGTTGTTAATGCTCACTAATCAGGTAACTCTTTTAAAATCAGAAAAAATATAGGAGGTGGTTAGAAAATTTTTCTTACTTCTTTCCTATCAGTGCCTTCAAGTTTTCCTGTGTAAGCTTGTTTGAGGGGTCGTATTTTAAGGCCTCTTTAAACATGGTTCTTGCATTTCCCTTATCTCCCCTTAGTTTATAGATTATACCAAGGTTCCCATAGGCTTCTGCATATTTCGGGTCTATTTGCAAAGCTCTTTTATATTCCACTATTGCGTCATTTATCAGCCCGAGGCTTTGAAATGCCACACCGAGGCTGTTGTGGACATCAGCTTTTTTGGGGTCAGCCTTTATGGAATCCTGAAACGCCTTAGCCGCTTTGTCATATCTTCCGGTGTTGAAATAACTCAGCCCCAGATTATAAAGTACATCAGCATGATTCGGGGCAAGCTCTGTAACTTTCTTCAATGTCTGGATTGCATTGTCATACTCGCCGGTATTCTGGTACAGCGTTCCAAGGCTATATAAAGCTTCAATGTCAAGTGGGTCAAAGCTTACAGCTTTTTTATATCTTTCCAGGGCTTCGCGGGTCTGCCCCCTTTTTTCATAAATAAGCCCGATCTTCCAGTGGGCAGCTCCAAATTTAGGATTTACTTCTAATGCTTTTTCGTAGTTTTTAAAAGCCTCGCTGTAATCACCTTTATTAAAATACAAATCTCCAAGATTTAAATATGCTTTATAGTCTTTTGGTTTTAACCGTATTGCTTCTTCTAAAATCTTGATAATATTTGACTCATTGGTAATTTTTAAGTTACTTAGGGCAAAGGCTAAGTTATTATAACCTTCAGAGGTAGGATACAGCCTGATTGATTTTTCAAAGTAATCAATTCCCTTCAGGTAATTGCCATCTCTTATATAGATGCACCCGAGAGCTAAATAGGGCCGTGCTTTGTTGCGGGTTTTTGCCAGGGCATCATTCCAGAGAGTGTACTCACTTTTCCAGACATTGTTGCGCAAGAAAGTATCTGCGGAGAATAAGAGGATGATGATTGAGAGAAAATAGACAGGGGGGAATTTATTAAGTCCCCTTTTGAAAAAGGGAGATGAAGTGGGATTTTCATCGTCATTTATGTCTGCTTGAGGGATAAATGTTTTACATAGAAATTGACAAATAAAGACCAAGAGTAGGCAGAACCCGATTAAAGGAAGATAGAGCCATCTTTCGCTCATAGAATCTTCCAGCGGGATTAATGACGTAGGGCTTAAGGTAATAAAAAATAACAGAATTGAAAAAGAGAACATGGAAGCTTTCCTTATATTCTTAATGGAAAATATCAGTATCAGAAAAACTACACTCACACAAAGGATTGTAGATAGTTTAAAAAGGGTTGGGTAGAGTGAGAAACCATGATCCACAGTTAAATTAACAGGAAGGAAAAGGAGTCTTATATAATCAACTATTACATGTGACTGAGTGAGGAAATGGTAGTATAAATTCCTATGAAACTTGGGATGTCCCATTGCCCCAAAAAATAAATACCTCATGATAAGAACTACAGCTATGAAAAATAAGAAGGGTAAATAATACCATTTTGCTTTGAGGAAATTGATTAAGTTAAAAGCTTTATTTCCATCCTTTGTTGGAAAGCCTGGTTTTTTAGATTTACTGGAAAGAAAAAATCTTTCAAAAAGCATAAGAATAACAGGTAGAGTAGCTGCGATTTCTTTAAAGCCTAAAGCGACAAGGAAAGAGATTAAGCTTATTGAGTAGAAGAACCCTCTTAATTTATTTGATTTTAAAAATTTTAAAAAAAAGATTATTGAAATAAGATAAAAGGTTGTACACATAATTCCTATTCTGCTTGAAATATAAGTTACTGATTCAGTTTGGATAGGATGGGAGGAGAAAATGAGGCTGGTAAAGAGAGCGATTTGGAATGGTGTTAATAAAACTGCTCTCTGGCCATTGAAGCTATTATTAAAAATAAAGAACAACAGTACAAAAATCAGCCATCCATTTACGATATGAAAGATGAGGTTTACAACATGATAACCAAAGGGATTAAGACTGTTAAAATAATAATTCAGCGCAAATGAAAGCGTTGATAAAGGGCGGGAAGGGTTATCAAGAAAGACATCTGAGATGTTTTTTATATTTTTAATATTCGGGTTTTCTGTAATTACAACATAATCATCATAGTGAAAGGGGACATAAAAAGAGTTAGAATAAATAATTACAGTTAAAGCGGCAATTAATAAGAACGCAAGGAAGTGAAGTCTGAAAACTGGTTTTTCCATATAAAATATTTCTGGCTCATAATAAGCAGTTAATAAAAAGTAACAATAATTTATCAAAACAAAAAGAGCATTGCAAGGCCTAATGAGAATAAACTAAAAATTAAAAGCTTAAAGCTAAAAACCACAGTTTGAAACTTAAAGTTTTTGAGCTTTAAATTATGATTTTGCACTTTTACCTTTACACTTTGCACTTTTTTCTGCGGTATCTGCAAATTTCCATCAACTCATCCCTTTCCTTTGTAAGGCAGCGGAATATACGAAACACCGGAGTGTTTCTGTGTCGGTTGAGGGAAGAGGTTCATAAACTGGTAGATTTCTACAGGCATGTCGCAGCTTATGTTAAGTCCGAGCTCTTTTGCCTCTTCGCAGTGGATCGGATAATCGTGGGTCCATTTCCCGCTTGTAAGCACCTCAGCAATCCCTCTGGCCTTTTCTTCACCAATGTTATCTTTAAGAAGATTAGTGACAGAGTTTTTTACCTGGCTGATGGCTTTTTTTGCAATATCTGCCAGTATCAGCGTCTTATCCTCTATCTCGTTTTTATCCTTCATCTCAGGAATTTTCAATATACTAACAGCCGGATATTCTCCAATCTGCGGGTCTACCGGTCCGAGCACAGCGTTTTCATCCATTACAATCTCATCTGCAGCAAGTGCTATCAAAGTTCCTCCTGACATGGCGTAGTGAGGGATAAAGACAGTTTTTTTAGCCTTATGGCGGTTAATTGCGCTTGCAATCTGTTCAGAGGCAAGGACAAGGCCTCCCGGGGTATGAAGGATTATGTCAATCGGTACATCGGGGTCAGTGAGCTTAATAGCCCTTATGATTTCTTCAGAATCATGGATATCTATGTAACGGAGAACCGGAAAACCGAGGATTGACATGGTTTCCTGGCGATGGACAAGGGCAATTACCCGGCTCCCCCTTTTCCTTTCTATTTTCTGCATCTGCTTTAGTCTGCTTGCTTCAAGTATTTTCTGTTTTATCATAGGTGCAATAGCGGTGAGCATGAAAAAAATCCAGAATATATCCCATACCTGCATTTTTTGTCCCTCCTAAATTAAATGTTAAATTCTAATTTCTAAATTCTAAACAAATTCAAAATTCTAATAATTTATGAAATAAAACTAATAAATCCCCCTTTGGAAAAGGGGGATTTTCAAATCCCCCCAGCCTCCTTTTCCCCTGCCTGCCGGCAGGCAGGTAAAGAAGGGAGAGTGAAGCCATCAAAACATGATGAAGGCTAACGTCCTTCCATTAATATTGTTTAGGATTTAGAATTTTATACCTTCCTCTCTATGTGTATTGATCCCTGTAAATCCTGTGATGCCGCTTTTTCTTACGGAAAATAAATACAAGGACTATCCCGCTTAAGAACCCTCCTATATGTGCCCACCATGCAATACCACCGATGTCATGACCACTTGCTGCTAAAGATATAGAGCCGGATAAAAATTGCAACAGGAACCAGAAGCCGAGAAAAAAGAAAGCAGGTATTTCAATAAGATAAAAAAAGAAAAAAATAGGTACCAGTGTTACAACTTTTGCCCGCGGATAAAGAACGAAATATGCTCCCATTACTCCGGCAATTGCGCCGCTTGCCCCTATTGTCGGTATACCGGAAACAGGCTCGGTGTAGAGGTGGGTTATATTTGCTACTACACCGCAGATAAGATAGAACACCAGGTATCTGAAGTGGCCCATCCTGTCCTCTACATTATCACCGAAAATCCATAGATAGAGCATGTTCCCGATTATATGAATCCATCCGGCATGCAGGAAAAGAGAGGTCAGAAATGGGAGGAAGATTCCAAATATGTTAAAAGGTGCTGTAGATATGAGATAATAAAATTTTACCGGCACCATGCCAAAGATTAAAAACAGTTTGTTAAGCTTTGAGCCAAGCGATAACTCGAAGAAGAAAACAAGGCAATTTGTAATTATGATAAGGACGTTGACAATCGGATAACTGCGGGATGGTATGGTGTCTTTGATCGGAATCATATTCCTGCCTCACCTCATCAGGGAAAAGTAAAATTAGGGTGCCGCTGTTCCATCAGCTTTTTCCATGTATCAGAAAAAATGTGAGAGTCAAGCATTTCTTTAATTTCTTATTTTTTGTGAACAATCTTATGATTTAGAATATTAATCTCCGGCAGAAGAAAGTCAGAAAAAAGCGGAATCAGGCAATTTACTATGTATAAGGGTGGCTTATGATATAAATCATACAAGTTTAAGCTATAAGCTGTATGCTTTAAGCTGTAAGAAGAAAGAATTAAACAGCAGGTTATGCAGGGAGTAGCGAGTAGCAGGTAGGGGGAGGGGTTAAAGGGAAAACTTAAAAAGAGCACTTAAAACTTAGGGCTTAAAAAAAAAGAAAATTTATTGACATTCTAAAGATTAAGGGTTAAAAAAAGACATTTCTAAAAACGAATTTCTTTATAAATCTTGTGGTCCATAACAGTGAAAACCATTCTAGTCATAGAGGACGAAAAATCAATAAGCCAGCTTTACCAGGAAGAACTCGAAGAAGAGGGATATAAGGTTATTTTAGCATCTGACGGAACTGACGGGATATATAAATTAAAAAATGAGAATGTTGACCTCGTGGTACTGGATATTAAATTGCCGAATATCGACGGGAGAATGGCTTTTAAAGAAATCAAAAAAATAAAAAAAGATATTCCTGTAATAGTTAATACTGCATATAGTCAATACCGTTCTGATTTCGAACATCTGAAGGCAAATGCATATGTAGTTAAATCTTTTGATCTTAGTGAATTAAAAGAAGCAATCAAAAAACTTATTGGATAGTTTAGAAAAAAATTTTAGGGATGGACGAAAATGCTTGAGAGAATAGGGGAAAGAATAGCCGGGTTTATAGAGGAGATGGGTAAGGTGATAACCTTACTATTCAGAGCGTTCAGCTGGCTCCTGAAACCTCCATTTAAGTTTAGAAATGCTTTAAAGCAGATGGAGGTAATAGGGGTTAATTCAGTGCCAGTTGTTCTCCTGACAGGTTTTTTCACCGGTTCAGTATTTGCCCTTCAGACCTACAGAGGTTTTCACAGGTTTAATGCGGAATATTTAGTTGGATATGTTGTGGCTTTAGCTCTTACAAGGGAACTCGGCCCGGTACTAACCGCGTTGATGGTGACAGGCAGGGCAGGGTCTCTGATTGCTGCTGAGATCGGTTCAATGAGGGTCACTGAACAGATAGATGCCATGGAAGTTATGGCTGTAAATCCAATACAGTATCTCATAGTTCCAAGGATTGTTGCGAGTATGATAATGCTTCCTCTGCTTACAATAGTAGCAGATTCCATAGGGATAATAGGGGGGTATGTTATTGCAGTAAAATTTTTAGGACAAAGCTCGGTTGTTTACTGGACAGGAATAAGGGAGAATCTCCAAATTTCTGATTGTTTTCAGGGACTTGAAAAGGCCATTGTATTTGGATTAGTTTTTTCTCTCATAGGTTGTTATAAAGGTTACTACACGGAAGGCGGTGCAGAAGGGGTAGGGAGAGCGACCACAAGTGCTGTGGTAGTGGCATCTGTACTTATTCTAATCTTAGATTACTTCTTAACAGCCGTATTCTTTGGATAGTTGTTTTGGCTCCCGTTGGTCGCTCGCAATATCAAAAAAGGGTTATATGACAGATAGTTGCCTGCCGGCAGGAAGCTGTCTACCAATTATAGGTTCTCATGGACTACATTAGAGAAGTAGAAAAAATTTTAATCGAGAAAAGAAATAAAGGGCTAATGTTGTTTCACAAGGACTGGCTCATTATTGAGAAGTGGAAGGCATTGGGGATACCTGTTAAAATTGTCAAAGAAGGAATAGATTCTGCCATTACAGGTTTAAACTTTTCCCAGAAGGGAGAGTTTTACACGGTTCCTACTTTGGCATATTGTGAAAAGCAGGTGCTGAAAACCTGGAAAGATTTTAAAGAGAGCAGGGTTGGCAGGTCCCGGGTTTGTGATGAAGATAAAGAAAAAGCTCCTTTTTCACATAGGGCACTGGAGTATCTTGATAATCTGCAAAGGAGAATAGAAAGGGATATTGAGACCAGGAAAGGGAAAGAATCAGTGGTGATTCCTGAAGCTCTTGAGCGCAAACTTCTTTCTAACCTGAAAGACTTGGTGAAGAAAATTAAGAATAATGAAGTAGAGGAAGAAGGAGAGTTTGAAGAAGAATTAAAAAGCCTGGATGTGGGAATTTTAAACAGCCTTAAGCAGGCAATAGATGAAAAGAAACTTTCATCCTTTAAAAATGAATGCAGGAAAAAGCTTTTACCATACCGCAACAGGATGGAAGATAAAGATTACACTGAGTCTTTGGAAGCAATGCTTGACCAAAAAATCAGGCAGGAGTTTGGATTTAGGAATCTATCAGAAGAAGAATTCTACTGGTGAGGAGATAAATTGGAAGCGTTAAGCCGGAAAGAATGCTCTGTCTGCAATGATACCGGATGGGCTGAGCTTGTAGTGGAAGGTGTTCAAAGGGTAAGCCGGTGTGAATGCCGCAGGAGTAAATTTAAAAAAAGGATTCTTGAACAGGCAAGAATACCAGGCAGATACAGGGGCTGTGACTTAGAAAGTTACGAAAACCATGATCCAACCCAGAGATCAGCTAAAGGAACAGCTGAGCAGTTTGTTAAAGTATATCCGGAAGTTGATGCCGGACTTTTTTTTATAGGCAGCTGTGGTGTTGGAAAAACTCATCTGTCTGTTGCAATAATTCAGGCGCTTATAAATACTAAAGGAATCCCTTGTATATTTTTTGACTTCTGGGATCTGCTAAAAACAATTCAGCAGACTTACGATTCAAATTCTGAAATTTCTGAGTCCGAGGTTCTTATTCCTGTCCTTAATAAGGAAGTTGTACTGCTTGATGACTTGGGGTCACATAAAGTGACTGACTGGCGCAGGGACATGCTGACCTATATTATTAATAAAAGGTATAATGAAAAGAAGATTACCATTATTACATCAAATTTTATACCATCAGATAAGGCAGGAAAACGCTCTAATTCTGAAGAAGATACTCTTGAAGAGCGTATAGGGGAAAGGCTTGTTTCACGGCTGTATGAGATGTGCAGGGTCATAGAGATTAAGGGAAAAGATTACAGAAGGCAGATCAGGCAGGCTGCACACAGATCAACTTTGAGGTAGTTATGATTGAACTTAAGAACTTGACAAAGTCATTTAACGGAAAAAAGGTTTTAAATGGCATTAATCTTACCATAGAGAAGGGCAAAACAACGGTAATAATCGGGGGAAGCGGACAGGGGAAGAGTGTTATATTGAAACATATCATAGGGCTTATAAAGCCTGACAGCGGAGAGGTTCTGGTTGAAGGAGTGGATATAACAAAGGTTGATGATATGGGCCTTAATGAAGTAAGGAAAAAATTCGGGTTCCTTTTCCAGTTTGCTGCACTTTTTGATTCCATGACAGTTGGGGAAAATGTTGGCTTCGGACTCAAGGAAAAAACAAAGATGAGTCAGGAGGAGATAGATAAGATTGTTAGGGAAAAACTTCATGATGTGGGTTTAAAAGATGTTGAGGATAAAATGCCTTCCGAACTTTCCGGCGGAATGAAAAGAAGGGTTGGCCTTGCAAGAGCGCTTGCAATGGATCCTGAAATTATAATCTATGACGAACCAACAACAGGGCTTGATCCGATCCTCTCTGATGCGATTAATCACCTGATCAAGGATACACAGGAAAGGCTTGGCGTGACATCCATAGTTGCAAGCCACGATATACCCGGTATCTATAAGATTGCACATCAGGTTGCGCTTATTCACGGCGGGGATATAAAATTTCATGGAACATCTCAGGAGCTGAAAAGTTCTAAAGACCTCTATGTTGTCCAATTCTTAAGCGGTTCAGCTGAGGGGCCAATAAAGATAGTGTGAGGAGTTATTGATTAGATGGATAGGGTTCGATGATTCAAGGGGTCAAGTGGAACAGTTCAAACAGCTTAAACCGCTTTTTGAACCCTCGAACCCTTTTATAGAAAAGAATTTAAAATTTATATAAGGAGAACCTGATAATGGCTAAAAGAGTATTGAGCTTGGAAGCAAAGGTTGGTTTATTCGTATTAGCATCTATCATACTTTTTATTTGGCTGTCTTTACAGTTTGGTGAGATAAAATGGCTGAGGAAAAAAGGCTACACAGTAATTGCTCACCTTGACAGTGCTACAGGTCTTGAGCGGGAATCACCCATAAAGATGGCCGGGGGGAGGATAGGGAGGATTGAGGATTTGAAATTAAAGAACGGGAAAGCAGAAATTATTATGAGTATAGACCCCGGGGTTACGCTCTATAAAGGTTCAAATGCATCAGTGAAGTCAGAAAGTCTTTTAGGACAGAAGTTCATAGAAATTAGTGACGGGAAGCCCGATTTAGGAAAACTTGAGAACGGTGCAATAATTGGCCAGGGAGAGGTTGCTGCTGATATAGACCAGCTTGTAAGCAAAATGACAAATGTAGCTGAAAGTTTGAATGTAGTAGTTTCGAAAAATAAGGATAACCTCAATGAAATATTAGTAAATGTAAAGGATGCAACAGGGTCGCTGAATAGAATACTTGCCAAGAATGAAGTATCCTTCACCAACGCTGTAAAGAATATTGACCAGTTATCAACGCGGCTTAATGGCATGCTTTCCAGGAATGAGGGTTCAATAGATAAGACCATTGCTAATTTTGAAAAGTTTTCAGGGACTATAAATGAAAAAACTCCTGAAGTTATAGACAAGTTTGCTAAAATTGGGAAAGACCTTGATGCAGTCATCCAGGAGAATAAAGACAATCTGCAAAAGACTATCAGTGAAATCAAAGAGTCTTCAAAGAGTATAAACAGTATTGCTACAAAGATTGATAAGGGAGAAGGGACATTAGGTAAACTTGTCAATGACAAAACGCTCTATGATGATGCAAAGAAGTCCCTAAAGCAGCTTGGGGACTCGGCTGAGCAGGCAAGTGAGCTTTCTCCTATAACTTCTTTTATAAGCTCCTTATTTTTCCTTTTTTAAAATTCTACTTTCAAAAATTATTTATAAAAAGGTTATGGGTTTTTCTCATTTTACAGAATTATATTCTCATATAATGAGAGTAATAAATAATTCGACTTATCTCTATCCCGATAGACGGGGTTTTCTAACCCGGTCATTTCATAAAGCGGGACAACCTGCCTGCCGGCAGGCAGGGAATGTCCCGCCTATCGGATGTGATGGCATTTACGGCTTTCACTATAGAATAATAATTCTATTATGCCTGCTAATATTTTCTGTTGCTTCGTTCAGCTTTGCTGATGAAAGGGTTTTAGACCTAAGTCCGTTATATTACAGGAAAACGGACGAAGCAAAGCAGTTAAAGGAAGTTGAAATATTGGGTTCCGTATTTGAACTTAAATACTCACCTGAAGCGCGCAAGTACAGCCTCAAACCATTTTTTAATCTCGAAGAAGATACAGTCAAAAAAGAAAAATTAACCGAGATTCTGTGGCCGATTGGAAAGTTCAAAAGAACTGAGAAAGGAAAACTGGATTGGATTCTTCCACTTTATTATTCAAAATATGATACCTGGGACGACGGCAAAGAGACCGGAACCACAATGCTCCTTCCTTTTTACATAGGCGGCGAGGCAGAGAATGGCAATTATCACCTTTTCTTCCCATTATACGGGAATCTTAAAGGCTGGTTTAATAAGGATGAAATAAAGATTGCATTATTTCCGCTCTACAGCTCCACAGTGAAGGGCAATGACAGCTCCACGGAGGTTATGTGGCCCATATTCCATTATGCAAAAGGTGAGGGACATGAAGGCTACAGGCTCTGGCCTTTTTACGGGTATGACAAAAAGGAGGGGAAACACCTAAAGAGGTTCTATCTCTGGCCTTTTGTGAATTACCAGAAATTCTATGAAGGTGATAAACTGGTAAAGACAAGCTTTCTTTCATTGCCTTTCTACGGTTTTACAGAATCAGAAAAAAGAAGTGTAGAAACAATAATGTTTCCTCTGTATGTCCATGATAAGAGCAGCACCCGGAAGTATAACCGGTATGATATAATATGGCCTATATTTTCTTTCTCCAGAGGTGAAGGAAGGCATATAACGCAGTTCTTTCCTCTTTTTAGGTTTGACAGGAAAGGAGATACTGTCCACGATGTCATTTTATGGCCCTTTTACTGGTTTGACAAAGTCAGCTCAGACGGTTATGAAAGGAAGGAAAGCAGGCTTGTTCCCTTCTTTGAGGATAGGCGTGAGAGCTGGGAAAAGGATAAGACAGACGGGAGGTTAGTCAGCTTATGGCCTTTTTACTCCTATAAGAGGGACAGAAAAGATAACGTAAAGATTTCATCCCCCTCTTTGCTTGCATTTTTAGGATATGGAAAATTCAGAGAGAAAATGGAGGAGAATTATTCCTTCCTCTGGGCTTTTTATAAATATGAAGGTGACAAAGAAGGGAATTCCAAGTCGGCTTATTTATGGAGTCTTTATAAGGACCAGAAAAGTAAAACAGGAAGGTCAATTAATATCCCCCTCTTTTTCTCCTACAACCGGGATGAAAAAGGAGAAAAAACCTCTTTCCTAAAGGGACTTTTTGAGACTAAAAAGGAAGGCGATAAAACAAAGTTGAAACTCTTCTACATTCCGCTGTTTTAAAAAGCTGGAAGCTGATTTGTCATTACTTCTTTATCTTTCCCCCAAGTTTCTTTCCGATCGCCTTTGCTTTCTGGATTATTTCCGGCATGTCATTTACAGAACCCATTCCCACAGCAACAGCAAGACTTCCGACAATGTCAATTTCTGCATAACCCATATATTTTGCGAGAGTCTCCTCTGCTCTTTCTGCTCCAGCGCCTGCAACCGTAACGGCAATTGCCCCGGGCTTTCCTGATAAAGGCTTCCATCCGTGGTATTCTATATCAGATTTTTTTCCTATCCCTAAGTAATTTATTGCAATGGATCTATCCATCATGTTTTTTACAAGGCCTGATACATCCTCATAATAGGTAGGGGTGCCAATCACAATTGCTTTGGCATTCAGTAAATCCTGGTAAAGATTCTGCATCCCGTCCTGCTGCCAGCATTTTCCACCTTCAAAAATGCACCTGAAGCAGCCGTGGCAGAAATTAATGTTTGCCTCTGAGAGCCAGATAAATTTGCAGTCAGCCCCGGTTGCATCAAGGATTTCTTTAACAAGAATTCCAGTGTTACCCTCTTTTCTTGCACTTCCGCAGATTCCTAATACATCCATTATTTGGTCCTCCATAATATTAATGATACAGAGATAGGAATAGGTCAGGCATCTTGCCTGACTTTCCCGTATTCGAGGCAAGATGCCATAGTTATTTCCTTTTTTGTAATAAATGACAAATAACAAAATTGCTGCCTGCCGGCAGGCAGGTAACTTAAAGCTTACAGATAGTAAAATTATTTTGTCCTTTGAGCTTTGTCATTTGGCATTACTTTATTATATTGATCTTTGATGTTAGCTTTCTCCCATAAAATTACCAAAATAGCAATTATAAAAATAACTGCACAATTACAGCAAAAGAGGTTCTTTTTTATTTACCGAAAACCTCCAAAATTCCCTTGACTAGATTTTAAGATTTATCTATAAGAATTTTACATTTAAAATCTTAAATTCCAGGACTTAAGAATTATTTTAGTTAACAATCTTGCAAGGAGGATCGTATGGATAAAATTTACAGGGTAAACATGACCGAACTAAAGGTCAGGGAGGAGAAATGTCCTTCTAAATATGCTGCCCTCGGAGGGAGGGGATTGACATCAACAATAGTTAACGATGAAATTCCTGCTACCTGCCACCCTCTCGGTGCCCACAATAAATTGATCCTGGCGCCGGGACTTTTAAGCGGAACATCTGCTGCCTGCTCAGGAAGGATGTCCTTTGGCGGGAAAAGCCCTCTGACCGGAACAATTAAGGAGTCTAATGTAGGCGGTATTGCGAGCCAGAAGCTTGCAAAGAATAATGTGAAAGCCATTATCATTGAAGGGATCCCGAAGGATGATAAATTCTATATATTAGAAGTAACCAAGGATGGTGTAAAAATCCTTCCTGCCGGTGATCTTGCGGGCCTTGGCACATATGAGCTTAACAAAAAGCTCTGGGACAAATACGGAAAGGTTGGTGTAATTTGCATTGGTGTTGCCGGTGAGGAAAGAATGTGCAATGCCGGAATCTCTGTAAACGACCCTGAAGGCGGACCTGGCAGATACGCCGGACGCGGCGGACTTGGCGCTGTAATGGGTTCAAAAAAGATCAAGGCTATCATAGTAGATGACAAGGGTACAGACAAGGTTCCAGTAAAGGATGAAGAGAAGTTTAAACAGGCTGCAAAGGCATTCAGCCAGGTTTTACTGAAACATGCTGTAACCGGTCAGGCCCTTCCTAATTTCGGCACGGCTGTTCTTGTAAACATTGTGAATGAAGCAGGCGGTTTTCCCACAAAGAATTTCAGGAGAGGACGTTTTGATACAGCAGCTAACATAAGCGGAGAGAAGATTGCAGAAGTGGCTAAAGCCCGTGGCGGAGAAGGAAAAGCTGTCCATGTCTGTCATCCGGGCTGTATTATCAGATGTTCTAACATCTATCCTGATAAAAGCGGCAAAGCCTTGGTAGCTCCACTGGAATATGAGACAGTATGGTCTTTAGGCGGTAACCTTGAAGTAGATGACCTTGATAAGGTCGCCTACATGAACAGACTCTGTAATGATATAGGCCTTGATACCATAGAGGCTGGTGTTACACTTGCAGTAGCTGCAGAGGCTGGACTTGCAAAGTGGGGTGATGGTGATTCTTTTATAAAACTGCTTGAAGAAGTAGGAAAGAAAACCCCTCTTGGAAGAGTACTTGGCCAGGGGGCCACTGTAACAGGAAGAGTTTTTGGTATTACAAGGGTACCAGCCTGCAAAGGACAGGGATTCCCTGCATATGACCCAAGGACAGTAAAAGGAGTTGGCGTAACTTATGCAACAAGTACCATGGGTGGAGACCATACTGCCGGATATGCAGTCCTGCAGAATATCCTTAAAGTAGGTGGAGATGTTAATCCATTAAAAACTGAGGGACAGGTAGATGTGTCAAGAACCATGCAGATTGCAACAGCAACAGTTGATTGCACAGGGTTGTGCCTCTTTGTTGCGATTGCCTGTCTTGACCTGCCGGAAGGATTGCAGGCCATTATAGACATGATCAATGCCGAGTACGGGACAACGCTTAAAGTTGATGATATCGCAAAAATAGGGACACAGGTCATGAAAACAGAGCTTGAGTTCAACAAGAAAGCAGGCTTTACCAGGGCGGATGACCGTCTGCCCGAATTTTTTGACGAGGAAAAATGTCCGCCTCACAATTTAACATTTGAGATAAAGCCTGAAGAACTTGATAAGGTTTGGGCTAATATTTAAGAATTAAATGTAGGGGCGGTTTACGAACCGCCCCTATTGTTTTCAGGATAATTAAAATGGCAGATATTGAAGTCAGAGCATATGCTACTTTAATAAAATATTTGCCAGGCCTTGATTTAAAAGAAGGCAAAAAGATTTCTGTCAAAGAAGGTCTTACCATACAGGGGTTACTTAACCAGATCGGGATTCCTGAAAAAGAGACAAAGATAATTATTGTCAACGGAGTACATGTGGATCTCAGCTATCTTTTAAAAAATGGTGACCGCGTAGCCATATTTCCGCCTGTGGCAGGCGGAGCGAAGTAGGCCTGCCGCTTCTATCCCAAAAATAAAGTTTAAAAAATTTTAATCAAAAGAATTCCCAGATGCTTTGTATCGGGGTGAAAAATAATATTATGGTATTAATTTTTTTGATTTTTTTTATAATATGATTTAAATCATAGTGTTATGAAGAAAGGCTTATTATATTTTGAAATGATGATCCTCCAAAACTTTCGTTAAACTCAAGGCTCAGAAAGTTTAGCAATAAACCCTGAGCCTTGAGCCTTCCAAAGAGGAGGAAAGTTAAACTATAACTGATTGGGATTTATGACTGAAGCAATCAAACAACTCTATATTGAAACGTCCTCGCGGTGCAATATAAATTGCAGGATGTGCATGCGTGGTTCTTCCATTAAGAGTCAGGGGGATATGGAGCTTGGCCTCTTTAATAAACTAACACCGGTTTTTCCAGGTCTTAAGTTTATAAATTTTTCAGGCATAGGAGAGCCTTTACTGAACCCAGAGCTTTTTGAAATGCTCAGGATTGCAAAGAGACTTATGCCTCGGGACGGTGAGACAGGTTTTACCACTAACGGAATGCTCATAGACCGGGAGATTGCCGGCGAACTTGTTTCCAGCGGCCTGGATAAAATAGTTATTTCAATAGACGGTATAAACCCTGAGACCTATGGCTATATAAGAAGGGGCGGCGATTTTGAGAGGATTAAAAGAGGAATAGGTTTTTTGAATTCTGCTAAGGAGAAGATGAAAAAATCTGCACCGAAGATCGGGATTGAGTTTGTTGTTATGAGGCGGAACCTTGATGAACTTCCTTTAGCAATAGAATTTGCCAGAGAAAATAATATAGAATTTGTCATAATCTCTCATCTCCTACCCTACTCAGAAGAGATGGTGGGTGAAGTGGTTTTTGAATTATTCTCACAGGAATCAATTGATGTTTTTGAGAGTGCTAAAATAAAGGCTGAGAAAGAAAGCATTAATTTTAACAATTACTATAATTTTTCTTTTTTCAGGAATGAAATAATTCCAAAGGATTACATAGAAAGATTGAATTCTCTAATAAACCAGACATACGATGAGGCAGGCAAGTTTGATATATTTTTAAATCTGCCAAAACTTCTGGAGAGAAACGGGAAGAATTTTTCTAAAGCAAAGGAGGTATTTGAGAAGACCCAGAGCCTGGCAAAAAAATTAAATATTGAACTCTCACTCCCTCCAATAAATTCAAGTGCAAAAAGAGAATGTAAGTTTATTAAGAACAGGGCCTGTTTTGTTTCATGGGACGGCGATGTATCGCCCTGCATCAGGTTAATGTATTCCCATAAATTCCAGCTCAATGGAGCAAGCCGCGAGGTATGTTCCTTAAGCTTCGGGAACGTGAAGGATAGGGATATAAATGAGATATGGAATACTCCAAAATTTACTTCCCTGAGAGAGAGCGTAGATCAATTTGTTTTCCCACACTGCCCTGATTGCCCTGCTTATGGAAGCTGCGGGTATCTGGACAGGCTTGAGGGAGACTGTTTTGGAAATGAAGAGCCCTGCGGTGACTGCCTCTGGGGCAGAAATATGATGCAGTGCTTATAGAGAAAACTTCGCACCTCTTTCCACTAATTTTTAAAAACAATCTTTTCAGTCTATTCAGTATTTTCTTTGCATGTGAAATGTTTAAGGTTGCCATCGTAGTCGCCAACGGAAACTTCTATTAACCCGTCTTTCAAAAATGCTGATGGTGAGCTGTGATTGTTTACTTTAATACCAGCAAGATAATCTTCTTTATCAAAAATCAAGGGCCCTGATTGGCTGATCTCAGCGCTAAACGTTACTATTCTGCCGGTTTCCTGCCCTACAAAAAGGTATACTTTATTATTATCCTTAAAAAATGAAGGAACTGAATAGCGGTCAACTTTTACATTAGCAAAACTATTTTTTATCATTTCCCAGACCGGTTTCCCGTCCAGTGTTATTTTGTAGCGATATCCTCTGACAAACCCGTCAACATCCCCTGTAATTAATTCCCATTTACCATCTCCGTCAATATCAAATGCCGTAGGAGAAGCATGCATTATTTTTGGGATTCCTCTGAAAAACTGTTTTTGTTCAATCCATAATGGTTTCTCAAAGCTTCCTGAATTCAAAAAAGCCTTTATAAGGCCGTCCTGCTGGCCCGTAATCAGGAGATATTTCCCGTTCCATTCAGTTATTATTCCACGGGAAAAACTTGAAAGTTTTATTCCTCTGAAGAAATCAGGTCTCTCAACCCAGGGAAGCCTTTTGGGTGAAGGTTTGTTTTCAAATAACTTAAGTTCTCCATTTATATTGCCTACTATCATAAATGATCCGCCATTAATTTCAGATATGGCCGGAGCACAGGCAGGCCCCGGGAAAATTCTTTCACTAAAAAAAATAGAAGACTTTCCCCACACCCTGTAATTATTGTTTTTGTTTTTAAAATAATATAATTGGCCGTTCCCGTCTGAGACCAGAAGGTCTTTTATCTTGGACTGGCCGGTCTTGATAAACGCAGGTGAAGCAAAACTGCTCAATGATATATTTAATGAATCCTTATGCCAGGAAGAATTCCTGGCTTTAGTTCTTTCAAGAATATAGAGTTTTCCCATGCTGTTTCCGGCTATAAGAATAATTTTATTCCCTTGAGCAGTTACAGATGGCGCAACATACATACCAAAGGTTAACCCTTTAAAAAACCTGGGGTCTTTAATAAACGACAGCGTGTTCTTTTTGCTGCGGTTCCTGAAGAGAAAAAGATTGCCTGCTGAATTACCAACGATAATATCGAGTCTTCCATCATTGTCTATATCAAAAAGAGCGGGAGTTGCGTCATTGCCAACATTTATTTGCGGGAGATTAAGCTTTTCCCATAAAGGTTTATTCAATGGTCCGGTATTTTTATAAAAAATAACTTTTCCTGATTCTGAAGAAAAACCACCGGTACCGAGTATAATTTCTGGCCTGCCATCGTTGTCAATGTCACCAACCGCAGGTGCAGAAAAAGCTCCTGCTTTTATTCCGTCAAAATATTTTTCAATAAGTGTCCATCCCGGAGTATCATTTATTACTGATCTCTTGTAAAGACGCAAGAAACCGTCCTTGCTTCCTGCTATCAACTCTTCTGTCCCGTCGTTGTCAATGTCATATGAAATTGTCCTTATAAATGGGAGAACTTCAAATCCGCTGCTGTTAAAAATGGATTTTGTTTTTTCCTCGCAACTGAAAAATAGTCTCTGTTTTTCAGGTACCTGAGTCTCAGGTTCCGGATTTTTTATAGAAGATGGTTTTGTATCAAAAGACGGCAATATTACTGGTTCCGGAGGAAGTATTATTCCTTTTGGGGAAGCACAGGAGATAAATATGAATAGAACTGCTAAAAAAGCGAATTTTTTCATTAAAGACAAAACCTCTGGCCGCCAGAAGACAGCCAGAGGTTTAATTTCAATTTATTGAACTACAATTACGAAATGTACA
>Ga0154831_1155_pt2 | contig 17492 bp, 18 predicted proteins | sample Rifle2008BG16ft_FD_116135 | JGI IMG/M metagenome (GOLD analysis project Ga0154831, IMG submission 116135) | Candidatus Schekmanbacteria bacterium RBG_16_38_11
GGGAGTAAAAGAGAAGGGATTAAAAATTTAGGAGCTATGATTTGAAGAAGATAGACATTGATGAGATAAAATTAATAGACAGAGTAGTTCATATTAGCAGAGTGGCTAAAGTTGTTAAAGGTGGCAGAAGGTTTAGTTTTTCTGCTCTGGTAGTGGTAGGAGACGGTGAGGGGCATGTGGGGATAGGGCTTGGAAAGGCTAATGAGGCTCCTGAGGCAATCAGGAAGGGAGTTGAAAAAGCAAAAAAGAGTTTAATTACGGTTGCATTAAAAAATACTTCAATACCTCATCAAGTGATTGGCCACTACAGCAGCAGCCGGGTACTTTTGAAGCCCGCAGCAAAAGGCACGGGGATAATAGCCGGTGGTGCAATCAGAGCTGTGCTTGAGGGAGCGGGAATTTCAGATATTCTTACTAAATCTATTGGTTCAAGTAACCCTCATAATGCTGTAAAGGCAACACTGAGCGGTCTTATGAGATTAAAGACTGCTGAGGAAGTGGCAAAAAAAAGGGGAAAAGAAGTAGAGGCGATTTTATCTTAGGGTAATCGCTGTGAACAAGAGAAAAGGGAAAAATTTGAAGATAACCTTAGTCAGAAGTTTTATAGGATCGACAAAGGGTCAAAGGGCAACGGCAATTGGGCTGGGGTTAAAGAAGATCAATCAGTCAGTTATCAGAAAAGACATCCCCGAAGTGAGAGGGATGATTGCAAAAATCCCCCATTTGTTAAAGGTGGAGGAAGTATAGTAATGTCAAATGCCAAAGCTCAAAATTCAAATTAAAGAGTTGAGGAGTTAGAGGGTTAAGGAGTTAAAATTAAGTTTATAACTCTGACACACACTGAAACTCTTAAACTCATTTTGAAATTTGGATTTGATTGTGGAGATTATATGGAGTTATCAAAACTTCCCGGTTCTTACGGGAAAAAGAGGAAAGTAAAGAGGGTAGGAAGAGGGCCCGGTTCAGGTCACGGGAAAACTTCAGGCAAAGGGCATAAAGGGCAGAAGGCCCGTTCAGGAGGGCAGGTTCATAGAGGCTTTGAAGGCGGCCAGATGCCGCTTCAAAGAAGACTCCCAAAACGCGGTTTTCATAATATATTCAGAAAAGAGTTTGCAGTAATTAATTTAAAAGACCTGGAAAAATATGAAGCTTCTAAAGAGGTTACCCCTGTGCTCCTTTTGGAGGATGGGAAAATATCAAAAATAAAAGATGGTCTAAAAATCCTTGGAGAAGGAGACTTATCAAAGCCTTTGAAAATCTACGCTCACAAATTCAGCCAGGAAGCCCTGAAAAAAATTGAGAAAGCAGGAGGAAAGGCAGTAGTCTTAGAGTGAAAAAGTGATTGAAACATTTCAAAATATATTTAAGATACCGGAGCTTAAGAAAAGGGTAATATTTACCCTTTTGATGTTAGGGGTTTACAGGATCGGTAGCCATATTCCTGTTCCTGGTATTGACAGTCAGGCACTGGCAGAATTTTTCACAAGGGCCTCGGGTACAATACTCGGGTTCTTTGATATGTTTTCAGGGGGGGCACTGAAGAGGTTGACAATTTTTGCCCTCGGCATAATGCCCTATATCTCTGCCTCGATTATCCTCCAGCTTCTTACAGTTGTAATTCCTGCTCTGGAGAGGCTTTCAAAAGAAGGAGAGGCAGGAAGGAAAAAGATTACCCAGTATACAAGGTACGGGACAGTGATCCTGAGTATAATCCAGGGACTGGGTATAAGTTATGGGTTAGAGCACATGAAAAGCCCTACGGGTGCTCCGGTTGTGCCTGATGCAGGGTGGTCCTTCAGACTTTTGGGGATGATTACTCTGACAGCCGGTACAGCTTTCATAATGTGGCTTGGGGAGCAGATAACAGAAAAGGGGATAGGGAACGGAATTTCTCTTATAATCTTTGCAGGGATAGTTGCGAGTATGCCTGATGCCATTGCCCAGACTATTCAGTCTGTAAAGTCAGGAGATTTAAATTTAATTTTCGTAGTTTTTCTTGTGCTTATAATGGTAGGTATTGTAGGGATAATAATCTATGTGGAAAGAGGGCAGCGAAAAATACCGGTCCAGTACGCAAAAAGGATCATTGGGAGAAAAGTTTACGGTGGTCAGAACACTCATATCCCTTTAAAGATAAATACTGCCGGAGTAATACCCGTAATATTTGCCTCTTCAATAATAATGTTCCCGGCAACTATTGCGAGTTTTTACAATAACCGGATAACCCAGGCGATTGCAAGCGGCCTGGCACCCGGTTCAATATTATATGAGATGCTGTATATAATATTTATAGTTTTCTTCTGTTATTTTTATACGGCAATAATTTTTAACCCTCTGGATTTAGCTGAGAACATGAAGAAGTACGGCGGTTTTATACCAGGGATCAGGCCCGGAAAGAGGACTTCTGAATATATTGACCGGGTACTGACCAGAATAACCTTAGTAGGGGCGATCTATCTGTCAGCAGTTTCTGTTCTGCCTGATTTTTTAATCAGGTATGCAAATGTTCCTTTTTATTTTGGCGGGACAGCACTGCTGATTGTTGTAGGAGTGGCAATGGATACAGCTTCCCAGATTGAATCCCATCTTTTAACCAGGCATTACGAGGGGTTCTTAAAGAAGGGAAGAATGCATGGAAGAAGGGGATAAAAGAGCAGGGTTGAGGGAACAGAGTTTAGAGGCAAGAGAGGTAGTATGAAGAATATTGTTTTGCTTGGTCCCCCAGGAGTTGGAAAAGGGACTCAGTCCAAAATGCTTTCTGAGAGGTTTGGAATCCCTCAGATCTCCACAGGTGATATATTAAGAAAGGCGGTCAACGATAAGACAGAAATGGGAATAAAAGCAAAGGTGTTTATGGAGAGAGGAGAATTAGTGCCTGATGAAGTAGTGATAGGAATAATAGATGATAGAATAAAAAATGATGACTGCAAGAAAGGATTTATCCTGGACGGATTTCCAAGGAATGTAAATCAGGCAGAGGAGCTTGATAAAATTTTTAAAAAAAAAGGATTTCCTTTAAATATTGTACTTTCTATTGATGCCTCTGAGAACGAGGTTATACGGAGATTGGGAGGCAGGAGAAGCTGTAAGGAATGCGGTGAGGTTTTCCATATCTTCTTTCGTCAACCAAAGAACGCCGGCATTTGTGATAAGTGCGGGGGTGAGCTTTACCAGCGCAAAGACGACAAGGAAGAGACAATCAGGGGAAGATTAGAGGTCTACAACCGTGAGACAAACCCTCTGATAGATTATTACAAGAAGATGGGTAAGCTGAGGAGTGTTAGCGGGGAAGGAGAGATAAAAGAGATTTTTTCGTCGCTCTGTAAATTGGTTGAAGAAGGATGCTAAATGATTGTGCTCAAGACCCCGGCAGAAATTGAGCTTCTGAGGGTTGTTAACAGAGCTGTAGCAGAGGTTTTAAAGGAGCTGGAGTCTAAGATTGTTCCGGGGATAACCTCTTTAGAGCTTGATGAATTAGCTGAGAAACTTTTGAGAGAGAAAGGCTGTATACCTGCTTTTAAAGGATACAGGGGATACCCTAAGAGTATATGTACTTCAATAAATGAACAGGTTGTACACGGGATACCCTCGGAGAGAAAATTAAAAGAGGGTGATATAGTAAGCATAGACATCGGGGCAAAATGCAAGGATTTTTATGGAGATATGGCAGCCACATACCCGGTGGGAAATATTTCAGGCAATGCCCAGAGGTTACTTGATGTTACAAAAAAATCTCTCTATGAGGGGATTGCCAAGGCAAAGGTGGGCAACAGGTTGGGAGATATCTCCAGCACTATCCAGAGGACAGTTGAAGGAGAGGGTTTTTCAGTAGTCAGGTTTTTTGTGGGCCATGGGATAGGCAGGGAGCTTCATGAGATGCCCCAGATTCCGAATTTTGGCATTCCTGGTACAGGCGTCAGGCTAAAAAGCGGAATGGTTTTTGCCATAGAGCCAATGGTCAATGCAGGTGAGAGTGACGTTGAGATCTTAGAGGATGGGTGGACGGCTGTAGCAAAGGATAAAAGCTTGTCAGCTCATTTTGAACATACTATAGTTATATTGGAAAAGGAACCGGAAATTTTGACAAAAACAAACTGAAAGGGGGGAGAATAAATTAATGCCTAAAGAGGCGCCAATCGAGGTCACAGCTACTGTAATAGAGCCTTTGCCAAATGCTATGTTCAGGGTTGAGCTGGATAATGGCCACAAGATTCTTGCCCATGTTTCAGGAAAGATGAGAATGAATTTTATAAAGATTCTTCCGGGTGATAAGGTCACAGTAGAGCTTTCACCTTATGACCTTACAAGAGGGAGAATAATTTACAGGCACAAATAAAGGACTGCTCGAGAAGTAGAGAAGGAATATGAAAGTAAGATCATCGATCAAGAAGATTTGTGAAAAGTGCAAAATAATAAAACGCAAGGGTGTAATAAGGGTAATCTGCGAAAACCCGAAGCATAAGCAGAGGCAGGGTTAGTCGTGGTGATTACACAGATTAAGGTTAGATTACGGAGATTAGATTTAAGAAATCTCTGTAATCTTCTTAACAAAATCTTTGTAATCAAAAATAAATAGTAAAGTGAAAGGAAGACGTAATGGCAAGAATTGGGGGGGTAGACCTACCAAAGGATAAAAGAGTTGAAATAGCTCTTACGTATATTTTTGGTATTGGCCGTTCAAGCTCAAAAGAGATATTGTCAAACACCGGAATTGATCCAAACAAAAAGATCAAAGACCTGAACGATGCTGATGTTAATCTGCTGCGTAAGGAGATTGAAAAGAATTACCAGATTGAGGGTGACTTAAGAAAGGAAAATTCACTCAATATTAAAAGACTCATGGATATCGGTACATACCGGGGTCTACGGCACAGGCGTTCTTTGCCAGTAAGAGGACAGAGGACCCATACAAATGCAAGAACCAGGAAGGGCCCGAGAAAGGGTGGAACAATAAAGAAGAAGGTCGCAGAAGCATAGATATTGTGCGAATTGTGCTTAAATTCAAATAAGCTCTAAATTCAAAGCACGAAATTCTAAACAATATCAAAATTCAAATATCAAATGTTTAAGAAATATATTATCTTATGTTTTGAATTTGGAGTTTTGGTTATTTGAATTTGTTTAGAGCTTAGGATTTAGAATTTGGATATTATTGGATGATGTAACATAAATTTTAAGAGGAGAATATGCCAGAAGAGAAGAAGGAAGAAAAGAAAGAAGAAAAACAGGAAGAGAAGAAGGTAAAAAAGAAGAAGGTAAAAAAGGTTTTCAAAAGTGGGATAGCTCATATTAAATCAACTTTTAATAATACTGTTATTTCTATTACGGATACTGAAGGAAATGTTGTAGCATGGGCAAGCAGCGGCAGTTCAGGGTTCAAAGGGTCCCGTAAAAGCACACCATTTGCAGCTACAGTGGCTGCTGATAACGCTGCGAAGAAGGCTTTAGAATTTGGAATGAGACAGGTAGAAGTGTTTGTAAGGGGTCCCGGGTCGGGCAGGGAGGCAGCAATCAGAGCTCTTCAATCAGCCGGGCTGGCAATAACAGTAATAAAGGACGTAACCCCCATCCCACATAACGGATGCAGACCGCCAAAAAGGCGGAGAGTTTAAAAAGGAGGAGATGATTTTTGGCAAGGTATAGAGGGCCTGTATGCAGGCTTTGCAGAAGAGAAAATATTGAGATCTGTTTTAAAAGTGAAAGAGGCTTTTCAGATAAATGTGGTTTTGCCAAGAGAGGTTATCCTCCCGGGCAGCATGGTCAGTCACGAAGGGCAAAGATTTCAGAATATGGGATACAACTTAGAGAAAAACAGAAGGTAAAAAGAGTCTATGGGGTCCTGGAGAAGCAGTTCAGAAGATATTTCAAGATGGCAGAAAGGCAGAAGGGAATTACAGGAGAAAACCTTCTGATGCTTCTGGAGAGGAGGCTGGATAATGTAGTCTACAGACTGAACTTAGCTGCGTCCAGAAGACAGTCAAGGCAGTTGGTAACCCATGGGCATATCCTGATAAACGGAAAGAAAGTGAATATTCCATCATATCTTGTCAGTGAGGGAGACTTGATAGAGCTGAGAGAGCGCAGCAAGAACATTTCTCCAGTTTTATCTTCTCTGGAACTGGTTAAAAAGAATCCGCCACCTTCCTGGCTTGGGTTTAACAGTGATAAAATGCAGGGGAAAGTAATTGCCTTTCCAAGGAGGGATGAGATTCAGTTTCCGGTAAACGAGAAGTTGATAGTCGAATTGTATTCAAAGTAATAAAAAAATAAATAATAAAAATACTCTCTTTAGGAGAATTTAGAATGAAATTTCAAGGTTTGCTTAGACCTAAAAAGCTTGAATGTGAGTTAGAAACTCTTTCTAACACATATGGGAAGTTTTTTGCTGAACCATTTGAGCGAGGTTTTGGAGTCACAATTGGAAACTCTCTACGAAGGATTCTCCTTTCATCCATAGAGGGCGCTGCTGTCAGCAAGGTCAAAATCTTAGGAGTAAGCCATAAATTTACTTCTTTGCCAGGGGTTGTAGAGGATGTGACAGACATAATTTTAAATCTGAAACGGCTGCGGCTGAAGCTCCATACAGATGAACCAAAGAAAATATTTCTTAAAGCGTCAGGGGCAGGAGAAGTAAAGGCTTCAGATATTGATCACAACGGTGATGTAGAGGTCTTAAACCCTGATCTACACATTGCAACCCTTGATTCGGACGGCAAATTGGAAATGGAGATTGAGGTTAGAAAAGGGAGAGGATACTCTCCGGCAGAAAAGAATGAGGATGAAAAAGAACCAATTGGCGTTATTGCAGTGGATTCTATTTATTCACCCGTCAAAAAAGTGAATTTCAATATTGAAAGTGCAAGGCTTGGACATGAGACCGAATTTGACAGGCTTATAATGGAGGTATGGACCGACGGCAGCGTAAAGCCGGATGACGCAGTTGCTTATGCAGCAAAGATATTAAAGGACCATATGAGTATCTTCATTAACTTTGAGGAAGAGCCTGAGGTAGAGGAGGAAGCAAAGGTAGATGTTGAGAAGGAGAAGATGTATACGAATCTCATGAAGAGCGTTGACGACCTTGAGCTTTCAGTGAGGTCCCAGAACTGCCTCAAGAATGTAAATATAAAGACCATTGGAGAACTTGTTCAGAAAACTGAAGCTGAAATGCTCAAGACAAAGAACTTCGGAAGAAAATCTCTGAATGAGATTAAAGAGATATTGACAAGTATGGGCCTGACTCTGGGTATGAAGCTTGAAGAATGGCCTCCAAAAGAACCTTTACCAAAAAAAGAAGAAACTACTGAAGAGGCTGATTAGCTTATACAGATAAGGAAATTGAAATCCATTTCAGAGATTAGCGGGGTCTAAACAGTATGAAGCATAATGTAATGGGTAGAAAATTAGGAAGGACTACAAGTCACAGGATTGCGATGCTCCGCAATATGGTGACATCGCTTTTTGAACATGGCAGAATTGAGACCACTACTGAAAAGGCCAAAGAGTTGCGCAGGGTTGCAGATAGAATGGTTACACTGGCAAAGCAGGAAACGCTTCATTCAAGACGCCTTGCTGCCAGATGGATAAAGAATAAAGATGTCCTTAAAAAACTTTTCAGTGAAATAGGGAGTAAATATTCTGAGCGAAAAGGAGGTTATACAAGGATAATCCGGACTCGCATCCGTCATGGCGACGGCGCCGAGATGGCGATTATAGAACTTGTCGAGTAATTCCTCACAATTGCAAAGTGTAAATTGTAAATTTTAAAAGTCAAATTTTAATCTAAGAATTTTTCGAAGCTCAGCTTCTGGGTATAATTACTTTTTGTCATCTATGAAAAAGAAGCTGGATTCCGCATCAAGTACGGAATGACAGAATATTCATGCCATAATTAGGACTTGATACCTCGCAACTTGAGGTGAGGTAGTTCATTCTTTAGTTTTTAAGTCTATTTATAATTTTGCATTTTAAAATGACTTCATCCCATTTATCCAATTGCCAGTCGAAGAGATATTTGCCTTGATGACGTCTCAACTGATTTATCTTTTACCGGTTTATCTGCATTAAATCTCTCTATAGCTTTATACCAGATGAGCTTTGTGTATTCATAAAAGAGAATTTTTGCAGATTCTCTTTTCTGCCACCAGTGGTCAGCATCGTATTCAACATCATTTGCGGGAGAGGCTGATATTTTTATGTTGCTGCCATTAAAAACTTTTGAAAAAATCCATTTTGCCCTTTTTGTATGGTAGCTTGAAGTCACAAGTATCACACTTTTAAAATGCCTCTTTTTAAAAACATCTAAAATGATTTTGGCTTCTTCAATAGTTGAATGTGCTTCATTTCTGATGGCAATTATAGAGTGTTCAGGAACTCTTAGGGAGATTGCCTGTTTTTTCATAAGGTCTGCTGCGTAGGTGTCCCAAGCAATTTTATTTCCGCTCAGTACAAGGTATTTCCCGTAACCTTTTTTAAATAGTTTGACTGCTTCAGTAACCCTTTCTCCTTTGTTTGTATCTCCTGAGAGGACAAGGATTACATCAGATTTTTCCAGAGGGTCGCTGAGGATTAAGTAATTGCCGATTGCCCTAAGTATATTTGGATAATATAGATATATTGAGACAATTAGACCGAGAATTATAACCCATTTCAGCAAACGGAACATAATGCTTCTCCTTTTTTGGACAGGCGAGGGACCTGCTCGCAACGACTTCGTCGGATTGCCACGCTCCTTACAGTTGCTCGCAATAACAAAGATAAATTATAGCATAACCATTGGATGCTTGTCCAGTCAGTGAGGATTTATATTTCCTCGCTCCTGTCCTCTCCCCTCTGGGGAGAGGATTAAGGTGAGGGGGGTAGTCAGGCATCTCGCTTGACTTATTATTTCACCTTTTTAAGGCTCTTCCACCTATCAAGCCTTTTCTTTATTTCTGCTTCAAACCCTCTTTCTGTGGGATAGTAATATTCTTTTCCGCGGAGTTCTTCAGGCATATAGTCCTGCGTCACAACAGCATTTTCATATTTATGCGGGTATTTGTAGTCTTTACCATAGCCTGCTTCTTCCATCAACTTTGTTACAGGGTTTCTTATATGAAGGGGTACAGGTATTGCCCCTTTTTTTTCAACATCCCTTTTTGCAGAAAGGTATGCCTTGTAGACCGCATTGCTTTTGGGGACGCAGGCAAGGTATATGGCAGCCTGTGCAAGCGCTAAATCTCCTTCCGGCATTCCAATAAAATCCACAGCCTCCTTTGCTGCAACAGCTACCTGAAGTGCCTGTGGGTCAGCATTGCCGATATCTTCTGATGCAAAGCGGACCATTCTCCTTGCAACATAGAGAGGGTCTTCGCCTGCTTCAAGCATCCTTGCAAGCCAGTAGAGTGCAGCATCAGGATCGCTGCCGCGGAGTGATTTATGGAAGGCTGATATTATATTATAGTGCTCCTCACGGTCCTTGTCATAGAGGAGTGCCTTTTTCTGCATTGCGTCTTCAGCAAGCGTCTTTATTATAATCCGTTTTCCCTGAGAGTCAGGCTTGCAGTTTAATACTGCTGTCTCAAGTGTATTTAAAGCTATTCTTGCATCTCCCTGTGAGTTGGAGGTAATAAACTCTATCACCTCGCTGCTTACTACCGGGTTATATTGCTTTAAACCCTTTTTATCATCTTCAACGGACCTTTTTAAGATTGCTGCAAGTTCCTCTTCTCTAAGAGGGTTGAGGATATATACCTTTGTCCTTGAGAGGAGCGGCGAGTTTACCTCAAAAGAAGGGTTTTCAGTTGTTGCGCCTATTAAAATTATTGTTCCGTCCTCAACATGCGGGAGGAAAGCGTCCTGCTGTGCACGGTTAAAGCGATGGATTTCATCTATAAAAAGTATTGTCTTTTTGCCGTATTGTTCAAGTTCCCTTCCTGCCTGATAGATAACTTCTTTGATCTCTTTTATTCCTGATGTGACCGCGCTAAAGGCAACGAAATTTGACTTTGTCATATTTGCAATCAGCTTCGCAAGGGTAGTTTTCCCTGAACCCGGAGGCCCCCAGAGGATCATGGAGCCTACATTGTCCTCAAGGATTGCACGGCGCAGCACCTTCCCCTCTCCCAGAATATGCTTCTGGCCGACAAACTCATCCAGAGTTTCAGGCCGCATCCGGTCTGCAAGGGGAGTAAATTTCTTTTTCTCTTTTCTTGGCTTTTGATCAAAAAGATCCATAGGCATTGATGAGTTTTTATGATATGATTTATTAAAAATCAGGATTTGTCAAATAAAAACACAGGCTTCAATTGAATGCGTAAATATCTCCTTTCCCATGATGACAATTATTCTGGTAAGGGCGACTTTAGTCGCCCATTCTATAAAATCTTTAACGGCAGGTCAGGAGACCTACCTCAATTTCATCTGGTAGCGTTGTTTTCTCTTCGTAGGGAAGCAAAAACCTTCCTTATCCCCATTTTTCTCTTTAATTACGGAAACGGAAAAGGAGATGCTCCCATTAATTGCTGCATTTACATTGACAGTTATTTGGAATTTCTGGTAATTTGATTAAATAAACGCAAGCATCTTCCTGCTGAGGTAAAACAATGCTCAATGAAAAGGAAAAACTCGAACAGATAATTAACCTCGGTCTTGAAATTACTAAGGTCAAGGATGTGGACATCCTCCTTGAGAGGATTCTCACCTTTGCAAGGCAGTTCGTAAATGCTGATGCCGGTTCCGTTTATATAAAGGAAGATGGAAAATTAAAGTTCAACTATACTCAAAATGAAACTCTGCAAAAAAAATTGCCTTTAGGGAAAAAATTAATCTATTCTACCTTTTCAGTCCCGATCGACAACAAATCCATCTCCGGCTATGTTGCAGATACTGGTGAAATGCTGAACATTCCAAATGGTTATAAATTAACTGAAAATGTTCCGTACTCATTTGATAAACATTTTGATGAGATCTCCAATTATCGCACACAATCACTTTTAACCTTTCCCCTTAAGACCAACAGGGGAAATGTAATTGGCGTTTTACAGATGATCAATGCGCAGGACAATGCCGGAAATGTCATTCCATTTGCTAAAGAGGATGAACCTTTTATAATGCATTTTGCTAATAATGCAGCCATTGCCATCGAACGGGCACTGATGACCAGGGATATTATCTTAAGAATGATAAAAATGTCAGAGCTTCATGACCCAAAAGAAACCGGTGCCCATGCAAACCGCGTGGCATCCTATGCTGTTGAAATTTATGAAAACTGGGCTTCCAGGCGGGGGATTTCTCAGGAAGAAATTGAAAAAAACAAAGATACCCTCCGAATGGCAGCCATGCTCCACGATGTAGGCAAGGTAGCTATTTCTGATGTAATATTAAAAAAGCCCGCCAAGTTAAACCTGGATGAAGTAGAAATCATAAAGATGCATACCTATCTGGGATCAAGGCTTTTTGCAGATCAGCACTCAGACTTTGACAAGTCAGCCTTCCTTGTTGTACTAAACCATCACGAGCGGTGGGATGGTAAAGGATATCCGGGTCACATTAACCCCATGACAGGAAACCCTATCTCAGGTTATGAGGATAAAAACGGGAAAGCACAGGGAAAAAAGGGGGAGGAAATTCCCACCTTCGGGAGATTTGTTGCAATCGCAGATGTCTACGATGCCTTATCCTGCCGCAGGGTTTATAAAGAGGCCTGGGATGAAACTAAAGTACTTGAAACCCTCAAAGAAGAAGCTGGCAAACACTTTGACCCTGAGATGATTGAATCTTTTTTTTCCATTCTTGATGTAATTCGTACAATTGCCAAACGCTATCCTGACGAATAATGCTGTAGCATTTTTTATAAAAAAGAAATTTTTTCCCACTATCGGGTTCACCTGATAAACTCCTGCCAAAAATAACTTTCTGCTATTCCTATTAAAGCTATTAAGGAAAATCTCTTTTTTAAAATCTGGCATGGGAAAAAAAGGGAAGCTATTATGCCTGAAAATGTGCTCTACGTAAATTTTTGTTGCACCGTTATTGTTTTTGGTTTATAATTTTTTTTATAAATACATTTAAGCACTCATAAAGTTTAATAAGGGTAATGGGAAAATGAAACAAATCCAAATGCTCAAGATGTCTTGAATATTTGACATTCAAATTTTTAGCCTGTTTTTGATTTCGATATTCGAGAGGTGGATTAATCACCCTGTTATAAATATTCAAAATAACCACTGACCTTTGCAACGAAGTAACTGTGAAAAAAGGTCAGAAAAAAATGGGATTAGCCTATTAAAATATTTTTTAAAAGGGGACATTCCTATATTATTTGCATTTCTATTTGTGATTGACAATACAAAGCTGACAATATATAAAAGAATATATTACAGAATATGCCAACAAAAAATTTGCTACTAACTTATGGATAATAATAATCAAACTGCTGGAATAGGGAAATTGCCTCAAGATTTAAAAACCTTAATTATGAAAAACTCCGTAGAGCTCTCTGCAATTCAGGGCAATATGTTAAGTACAGCCACAGATAGAGAGATTAAAACTATTTTAATTACCAGTTGTAGTGCCTTCGAAGGGAAAACTATCACTGCAATCAGTATGGCATATGAATTGTCTACGGAAGCCAACGCAAGGGTTTTACTGGTTGATGGAAATTTACGCTATCCTAAAATACATGAATTATTCAATGTGGGAAGTACCCCAGGATTATCTGATTTAGTTGTATCCAATGCAGAATATGAGGAGGTAATAAGGAAAACTGAAGATGAGAACTTAATAATAATTCCCCATGGTACTAAAATATCCAATCCGCTTGATTTATTCAGATCAAAGATGTTTAAGGAAAAACTCGATTACTTAAGACAAAAATTCAATTACTTAATTTTTGATACCTGCGCTGCCTTAATGTCTTCGCATGTTTCTATCATTGCAAAATATTTTGATGGAATAATTCTTGTTATAGAAGCTGAGAAGACCAGGTGGGAGATTTTGCAACAGGCTAAAGAAAAGATAAATAACGTTGGTGGAAATATTTTGGGGGCTGTCTTAAATAAGAGAAAATATTATATACCAAAAGCACTTTATGGAAAGATTTAAGCTAAATATAATTTACTTTGTTACTAAAAAACATCTCAATAATTCTCATTTTTCCAGAGACTTTGCGAAGCGAAAGATTTTTGCAATACAATGTTTTTATAGTATAGGCCTCTTATGGAGATGAAGAAAAATATATTTATAGTGATTGCTCCAATTTTATCAATGCTTTTCATTGCAGGATGTTCAGGAAAAACAAGTGAGCTCTATATGGCAGATAAAGCTGCTTCTATTAACCAAGGAACACCCTCGCCCCCTGAAAAAGGGGAAACATTAACCAATTCCATTGGCATTAATTTTGCTTACATCCCTTCTGGTACGTTTACAATGGGCAGCCCGACTGATGAATTGGGCAGGAACCTTGATGAGATACAGCATGAAGTTACCATTACTAAAGGTTTCTATATGCAAACCACGGAGGTGACTCAAGGGCAGTGGAAGGTAGTGATGGGTAACAATCCCTCGTATTTTTTAAACTGCGGCGATGATTGCCCTGTAGAGAACGTTAGCTGGTATGATGTGCAAGAGTTCATCAGAAGGCTAAACAATCTTGACGGGACAAAAAAATACAGACTCCCTTCAGAAGCTGAGTGGGAGTATGCCTGTCGTGCTGGCAGCAAGACCTCTCTTGCAAACGGTAACATAAAAGAAGGAAATTGCTGCTATGACTCTAATTTAGATGCTATGGGTTGGTATGTTTCAAACTCAGATGGAGGTACGCACCCAGTTGCCCGGAAAAAACCCAATGATTGGGGTTTGTACGACATGCATGGTAATGTGTGGGAATGGTGTCAAGACTGGGAAAGAAAATATCCTTTTATTAATGTGACTGATGCTACTGGTCCGCAAAGAGGATGGTTTAAGATTCGCCGTGGAGGTGGTTGGAACGAATACCCACGGTTTTGTCGTTCCGCCTATCGCAGTCGATTTAACCCAGACGAAGTAGACTCTCACATTGGTTTTCGTCTTGTCATGAACCCGGTGGAAGTATCGCCGGAAACAATCGAGCCTAAGTCAGAGCCAACCATAGAATCAGAAGCACCTGTTGTTGAGGCAGAAAACTTCACATTACAAGATGTTACGTTCGACTTCGACTCGTCAAAAATCAGGAACCAGATGCTTCCGGTCGTGGAAGACATAGTGGCTGTTCTTAAGAAGAGTTCTAAAAATATAATCATAGAAGGCAATACATGTGACATGGGGAGCAACATCTACAACCAGAGATTATCCGAACGACGAGCAGCTTCTGTTAAAACGTTTTTTGTGAATAAAGGTATAGATTCTTCCAGAATCGAAATAGTAGGTTATGGTGAGACTATGCCAAAGTTTGACAACAGCACTCAAAAAGGAAGAAGCTTAAATAGACGGGTTGAAATCCACTTAAAATAACTTAGCAATATGGAAAGATTTAATTCAAATATAATATGCTTTTTGAAAAAAAATATGTCAGCAATTCTTCTTTTTGTTTTTTTTATAATTCTCATTGGATGTGCTTCAAGTGAGAGAGAGATAGTGATGGACAGAACCACCTTTTCTTTCGATCAGGATAAATCTTCGTATTCATATGATGTATTTTCTGATTACCTCATAGCGCCTGGAGATATTTTAGATATTCTGTTTCAGATACATACATGGGTAAAAAAATCGGAATTTAGGCTGGAAATTGATGATACTGTAGATGTTAAATTTGTCCTTTCACCAGAATTAAACGAAACACAAAAGATTCGTCCAGATGGGACCATTACACTACCATATCTGGGAAAAATATCTGCTGCTGGAAAAACTGTTGATGAGTTAACAGAGGAGCTAAAAGTTCAATACAGTAAAATTTTAAAAGATCCAGAGCTTTATGTGGTTGTTCCTGAGTTTCGTTCAAGCATTAAGGAATTAAAAGCTGATCTTCATACCGCACCGAGGGGTTTAAGCAGATTGGTCACTGTAAGACCTGATGGATATGTTACATTCCCAATGGTTGGTGATATATTTGTGGCTGGTAGAACGATTCCGGTGGTTAATAAAGAACTAAATGCCAAATACGAGGAGATGATACCTGATCTCCATGTTGACCTTTTTCTGGAAAAGTATTCTGGTTCACTTATATATGTATTAGGACAAGTCACCAATCCAGGAGCTTTTCAAATAATGAAGCCTGTTACGATTTTTGAGGCATTAACACTTGCAGGGAGTTATCTTCCGGGAGCTAAGCTCAGCAGCGTTATCGTAGCTCGAAAGCATGAAACGAAGATTATTTCTACAAGAATTAACTTAAAAGATACCCTTGCTATGAAAAGTGACAGCAAATTTTTTTATCTCCAGCCTGATGATTTAGTTTTTGTTCCAAAAACCTTTATTACGGAGGCTGGAGAATTAATGCGTCAGTTAGCACAAATTGTACTTTTCAATGGTTGGAGTGCGAGTGCAGGCATAGGATTTAGTTATGAATTACACAATGAACCAACAACAAGTAGAACTAAAAGGCAAATAGTACCATGAGCCAACAACAAGTAAAACTAAAAAGTGAAGATGATGAAAACAGAAGATTATAAAAGAGAACTTGTTTTTATATTTTTTGCACAGAAGAAAGTTATTGTTTGGACCACTGCCTTGATTTTTGTTCTTTCTGTTCTTATTGCGTTTCTCTGGCCACCTACCTACGGTGCTTATGGATCAATACTGGTGAGAGGCAAAAAGATTGAAAAGAGCCCGGAATTACTTGAAAAAGAAGAATTACGTCCTTTTCCAGTAACCAAGGAAGATCTGTCCTCTGAAGTAGAAATATTAACATCGCCTGATACAATAGAAAAAACTATCAAATATCTGTATGATAATAATCTATATTACAAAAATTACAAAAAGAAAAAATGGACAAAAATTTCTTTAAATGAGGAGGTCTATAATATAAAAAATAGCTTAAAGACTGAACTAATTCCTGCTTCAAATGTTATTGAAATTACCTATTACCACAAAAATCCAAATGATGCGTCAACAATATTAAGGGTTTTAATGGATCAATATATGATTTATCGTATGAACATTTATAATCCGGACAAGGCTGAGCTGTTTTTCGCTCAGCAGGCAGACAATTTTCACAAAGGCCTTGAAACGATGGAGAATGAGTTGATGGATTTGGTGAAAAAAAACAAAGTATCGGACCCATTAAAGGAAATTGAGAATAACATCCTTATTAAGAAAGACCTGGAACAGCAATTAAACATTTTAAAGAATGATTCAACTGAAAAAATATTATATATAGAACATTTGGAAAAAGAGCTTAATAAGAAGGATATTCAATTTTTCTCTTTTATAGAAAACAACCCGATCAATAGCGCTAATGGTCTTAGCCCTAAACTACAGACACTTGTTGTTGAACGGGGAAATATATTAAGAACCTATTCTCCGTCAAGTGAAAAAGTCAAGTCTATAGATAAACAAATTAATGAGACATATGCATCCCTAAAATCTGAGGTCATAGCGTATAAAGAAAATCAGTTAAACCAACTTCACATTGTAAATGAAAAGATACGTAATATAGAAAACACATTAGATAGCATTAATGCAAGAAATGTTGAACTACAGAAACAACTAATTCTTTCACAAAGGATAGCACGAGAATCCAATTTATTGGGATTCTCGTATGATACCTTCTCTAAGAGAAGAGAAGAAGCAAAAATCAATACTTCTGTTAATGCAACTAATTTTTCTTCACACATAAGTATTTTAAGTAAGGCCTTTCCGTCAGATGGACCGGTTTTCCCTAAAAGGAAAGTAGTTATTCCTCTGGGTCTCCTTGTAGGTTTCATAACAGGATGCAGCCTTGGCTTTCTAAGAGAGTATTTTGATCACACATTTAAGAATCCTTCGGATGTTTATAATTATGCCGGACTATCATTAATTTTCTCAATTCCCGCAACTGAAGAAACAGAGAAAAAGGGTTCTGAGAATCTTGGTGGAACAGGGCTCAGGACATTCATAGTGGGAAAAACGAGAGAAAATTTATTCGTAATTCCATACCTTGTTAGTTTCCTGAATCTCATCAAAACGAGAATAGCCAATCCCAGGGGAAAGATTTATAATGGAGCAGAAGCGAATAACTTCAAACACATCGTGAAGAAGAAAAAATTTTTTACAAAAAATTTAAGAAGAAATCTACTGTGAAGGTGTTCATCCTGCGAATGCAGAACGGTTGCATAAAGAAATTAAAGGTTCACAAGTGGTATATATAGATAAGTGTTGCCACATGGTTCCTGAAGAAAAACCTGAAGAGCTTGCTAAAGCAAATAAATGAGGCAAAATAATTAACGCCCGCCCATTCTAAGCAATGATGGCGCCAGCATTTTAGCTATTTCATCAGCTTCTTTACTCAGAAAAATTCACACGAAATTCACACAAAAACTATATTGACAAATTTATTT
>Ga0154831_1078_pt1 | contig 17486 bp, 18 predicted proteins | sample Rifle2008BG16ft_FD_116135 | JGI IMG/M metagenome (GOLD analysis project Ga0154831, IMG submission 116135) | Candidatus Schekmanbacteria bacterium RBG_16_38_11
ATAAGCTTTAAGTTGTAAGCTTTTTGAAAAGTTAAACTTTTAACTGTAATTCCATGTTTTTTACTCTTTCTTATGCTTACCTGCCTACCGGCAGGCAGGTAGCTTAAAGCCTACAGCTTATAGCTCTTTTGGTCATTGAAATTTATTTTGAATTTTGTGTTTTGTCATTAAAATCCATTTATAAAATTATATAATTATTTTTCATAGGAGTAAACATGAAGACGAATGTTGAGAGCCTGAAAAAGACGATTTCTGAATTGAAAAAAGTATCAAAGGAAAATACTTCAGATTCTGAGAATCCAAAGGCAGATAAGGAATTAAAGTTGCTCAGGAAGAAGCTTAAGAGGGCACAGAGAAAGCTGCGGCTCATAAGCTCTCCTTCACCTAAAGAGAGTAAAAAGGAGGAAGCTGCCGGAGAGAAAAAAGAAGAAGCCAAAGCCGGATGATTGAAAACTAAAAATTTCTAAATCCTAAATTCTAAATTAGAAACAATATCAAAATCCAAAATCTCAATGCTTTAAACTGTTTTGAAATTTTTTCATTAGTATTTAGGATTTGTTTAGGATTTAGATATTAGAATTTAGGATTTTCTAAGTTGTGAGGGGTAAAAATGTATTTTTCTAAAACTGGTCCTGAAAATACTGAAGAGACATTAAAAATTGCCTTAAGAGAAGCAGAAGCTCGGGGCATAAGATATCTTATAGTTGCCTCAACTTTTGGAGACACTGCTTTAAAAGCAGCAAACCTCGTTAAAGGAAAGGATATCAAACTGATAGTTGTAACTCATAACACCGGTTTTAAAAAACCCGGCGAGCAGGAATTCAGAGAGGACGTAAAAAGCGAGGTAGAGAAAACAGGCGGGATTGTCTATACCGGAACAATGGTTCTTAGAGGAATAGGCAGGGGCATTAAAAATAAAATTAATTTTTCTCATGAAGAGATTATTGCAAATGTTCTGAGGATGTTTTGCCAGGGTATAAAAGTATGTGTTGAGATTGCTGCAATGGCTTCAGATGCTGGTCTTATACCTTTTTCTGATGTAATAGCAGTAGGAGGGACAGCGAGAGGAGCTGATACGGCTTGTGTTATTAAAGCTGACTCATCCAATAATTTTTTTGATATCAAGATCAAAGAGATTCTTGTTAAACCATCTGAGTTTTGAATTGATCAGAAAGAGTCCCTGCTTGATCCTCCAACGCTTGTAATGGCGATGGAAAATACAAAAACGAAGAGGAAAAGAGCCGGGATTAAAAAATAAATCATTTTATTTCCCCTTTAAAGTGTTATAACTTCAAATGAATCCTTTTCCCATTGAGTATTAACAAAAAAATATCAAGCAAAAATTATGCCAAATAATATCTCTTTGATTTTATGGCATTATTAATTAGAGGTAATCTGTTCGGAGTGTTAATAATTTGCCACTTATGTGGGAAAAATTGCCATTTCTGGAAAAAGTCTTTTGTATAGTTCCAAAGCAGTAGGACAGGTGGAACGCCTGTCCTACTATAGTTTGATTCCTGTTTCTATTTTTTTTCAGCTTTACTTGCTGTGGTGCAAGTGTCCATTACCTTGTGAGTTTCGCAGTAGGAGTACTTTTTCCAGCTACCATCCTTCTGTTTTACTTCAAAGCTCTTTGGAATAATCTCATCTCCTTTACCTTTACTTCCGGTTATCTTGACATCAGTTATCTGACAACCAATTATATATGGTTTTTTCTCGACAACGTTCCATACTTTGCCACTCGAATCCTTGAGGGTATGCTTGTGGTCCGGTTCCATGCTTGCACAAATAAGTTTCCCCTCAACTGTAATTTCTCCTGCTTTCTCCTGGGCAAAAACTGACCCGTAAGAGAAGGAGAAAAAAACTAATGAGAGACTGATTAAAATAATGATTAGCCTTTTCATCCTATTGTCACCCCCTTTCAAAAATTATTTTATTCTTTCATATCTTTTTCAGCGGCTTTTATAAGCTCTTCCGCTGTTTCGCCGTCTTTTGGATAGGAAGCAACCCCTATCCTGATTTCACCCCATTTCATCTCCGCAGCAGTTGCAAGAAGCCTTTTCTTTATGGTTTCAGAATCCTCATCAGCTGCTATCTGGGAAAGGATGACCTTATATCTTCTGAAATTCATTTTTATAACCTGGTCATACTCTCTTAATTTACTCTGCAGTGACTCTACATCTATGGTTCTTCCAGGAAGAAAATTGTGTACACCTCTGGGAACAGCGGTTTTTACATCAAGGATAAGTAAACCTGTTTTGTAATTAAACCGTTTGGCCCTGCTGAGTTCACTGGCAAGATTTTTTTTCATCGTTCTTTTACTTGAGGTAAAAAAGTTTTTCTGGACTTTAAGTATTAAAGCAAGCAAAATAGCTACTATCACCACTGCTACAGTAGCTGGAATCAGAATGATATAAAAAGGTAAGTCATTAATAGTCCCTTGAGTGCATCCATACAGGAGCAGGAAAAATCCAAACAATCCCAAAAATCTTTTTTTCATAAAATTCCTCCAAGAGTTAATTCTTTGTTTCCTCCAGAGAGATACCATTTCTTGAAAATTTGTTTAATGTTAGTATTATCGAGTTCTGCACACTTTTTACAGCCCACGGGTCAGAACAGCGGTTGGCAAAGAAGGAAAATGCTAAAGGTTCGTTATCAGCTGTAACAACGTATCCGGAAAGGCATGTGACTCCGTTAAGAGTTCCTGTTTTTGCCCTGGTCCTCCTCTCACTGAAAAAACCGTTCAGCCTTTTTTTCAATGATCCGTCTATCCCGAATGTCGGAAGGGATGAGACATATTCCGGCCAGAGCTCAAAATTGTTATACATATATTCCAGGAGCCTTACCATCTGGGAAGATGTGATTTTGTTTTTTTTAGACAACCCTGCTCCATCCCCGAGACTGTAGCTTCCTTTTTCTATCCCGATTTTCCCGAGAAACTCTTCTTCAACTTCTATCCCCTTTTCTTTTGTCCCGGGTGCTCCTTTGATCTCAGCGCCCAGGGTTTTAAGAATCTGCTCGGCTATAAAATTGTTGCTGAATTTGTTCATATCCCTAACCACATTTGACAGCGATTTTGAATTATGGATAGACAAAATCCTGGCATTTCCTGTAACCAATCCTTCCATGACCTTACCTTTAACGGAGATTCCTCTTCTATCAAGAAAGTCCTTAAACACTGTAGCTGTATAAACCGGAGGATTCTCTATTTTCTTATATGTCTCTATCTGGCCATGGTTTGATACTCTTCCCTGTAAAATTATTTTTTCGTTTTCATCATAGTCATCGTTTACCCGCCTTACCGCCAATGAAGCTTTTTCCCCCGATCTTCTCAATGACATCCTGTTTTCAACATCTATATAATCAGTAGGAGGATCTACTGCCACAGCAGGATGAACTCCGTTCTGGGAAGATGAAGAAGCGACAATTCTCACCGTATTGTAGCCGAGCGAGAGTGCTCCTACCAGAGCCGTATACAGGCTTTCCTTAGGATATTCCTCCCAGCCGTCTCCCATCCTTTTGGCGTCAAAAAAAGAATCATCTGCTATGATGTTTCCTGATACTTCCCTTACCCCTTTGAGGAACAGGTCATTGGCAATTACCCAGAGTTCTTCCGGAACAAGAGAAGGGTCTCCAAACCCCTTCAGATAAATATTTCCGCTGATTTTACCACCTTTCATGGTGCCATCATAATAAACTATGGTTTTAAAGGTATATTCCGGTTTTAAATAAGCAAGGGCTGCCGCAGAAGTGATTAATTTCACAGTCGATGCCGGAAGCAGAGAAAGATCAGGGTTTTTTTCATAAAACACATCTCCGGTTTTTAAAGATTTTATTTTAATCCCGTACTGGGAATTTCTCAGGGCTCCGGCATTGACAACCCTTTCAATTTCTTTCCTCAGGTTTTTTACAGAGTTTTGTTCGGATCCCTCATCAGATTTGTCTTCCTTTACTATTACCGGAAAGGCTAAATCACTTTTTCTGGATATTTTTGCCTTCTTTGGTGGCGAATATTTTTTCTTAGTTGCAAAAGCGTTAGAAACTATCCCAATATTTTTGGGTCCCGCCAACAAGTTAGTCAATGTCTCAAATAAAAGAAATATTATTAGTCCAAACCTGATTTTTTTATTTTTTAAAAGCATGAACAAAGCTGAATCTCCTGTTTTCTTTAGTTTTCTATTCTTCTATCATTAGCTTTTTTCAGATTTTCATATATCTCAAACTCTTTTTTCGCCAGATCTTTCTCTCCTTTTTTCTTATAAATCTCTCCTAGTCGGTAATGTGCCCATAAAAAATTGCTATCTATTCCAATTGTTTTTTTAAACTCTCGAATGGCGTTCTCCATATCATTTTTATTCTGATAAATTTTTCCCCTATAATAATTGGCTATAGCAATTTTTGGATTAATTCTTATAACCTCTCCAAATTCCTTTAAGGCTTCATTATCCATACCTTTTTGAAGATAAACTCTTCCTAACCCATGATGTGCCCAGGCATTAGCAGGATCAAGGCTGATTGATTTGCTGAATTCTTCACCTGCCAAACCCCATTTTCCTTCCTTTTTAAAATTTATCCCATTTTTATAATGGGTAAAGGCTTCTGTTTTAGAGGTTTCTGTTACCTTTGTTTCAGAAACACTGTTTTTCTCCTGTTTTTGGGGTTCAGTTATCGGTTCAATAACTTTTTCAGGGTTTTCTTTCCCATTTTCGTTCGTTGAATCGCCTTCTTTTTTAACTTCTCCATCTCGAATTTCCTTTATAGCCTGTGGAGATTGTATCATACTTTTTAGTTTTTGGGGTAACAAATTCTTTTTTGGAAGGGGGGTTTCTTCTTGTTCTGAAAAAAAGTAAAATAATAAAGAGATGATTAATAGAAAAAATAAGAAAAGAACAACTGCTTTTAATCTAAACCGGGTCTTTAAAGTACCGGAAGATTTTTCTTCAGTGCTTTTATTATTTTTCTCATTTACCGCAGTAAGCCTGTAAAACCTGTTGCAATAGGGACATCTCAAGAGACCCTCTTCGACTTCTCTATTGCAAAAGGGACATTCTTTGAAACCTTTTTTCTCAGCCATGTTACTTTTAATGAGGTTTTGTTTTTGCTTCCTTTGCTTTGGTAACGTCCCCTTCAGTCTTTTTTATCTCTTCATCTATCATTGATCTGATCGCTAATAAAATTTCTTTTTTAGAATTCCCGAGATGTTCTATTACTTCATCTGGAAACTTTGATAATACCGCATTTAAAATATTCTGCCGCAATTCTTTGCATTTCTTTTTAAATTCTTCCCTGCTTTTGTCTTCTTCAGCCATAAAAATCTCCTTTCATTATGATACAAATGGGAATTTTTCTTCAATATCTCTTTCTACTCTTTTTCTGTGCCATTCTGCGGGGTTAAATACCCGCCTTGCAGGTAGTGCAAAAGTCACTAACAATAAAAAACCTGCTAACCCGAAGGATATAAGAAGTAACCATATACTTTCAATCCTTAAATACAATATTGCCCCAACCAAAGCAATAGATGTGGCAGTTATACTCACTAACACTCTGCGGAACATGTAGCTGAAGATCCCCTCTAACCATGCAATGTCGACCGGATGGAGTCTGACTCTGAACTGCTCTCTTCCAGCTAATCTCATGACCTTTTCTAAATTCTGTGTTAGCTTATAGAGGTCTCTAAATTTGCTAAATACAAAATCCATTATTTCAACGGGCGGTTCCTTTAATGCCTTTCCAAACATTTTTTTCACAATTGGAGTTCCGTCCTTAATCCCGTTAAAATCCGGATCATACTTCATTCCTATCCCTTCTATTAAGATTGCTGTCTTAAAAAGGTAGACGAGATTTGAGGGAAGATTAAGGGGGAAATGATAAAATGTATTGAATATTTCATTAGAAAGTTCCTTTATCCTCTTTTTAGAAATCTTTTTCTTATCAAAAATGTTCATCATCATCTCTGCTGCATCCTTCAGGACTGTGAGGTTAATTTCAGGTCCTATTATACCAAGCATTGAAAGTCCTTCCATCAGACCATCAAAATTTCTATTAGCACCCGCAATAGCTGTTTTTACCAGTTCCCGCTTTGTTTCTTCATCAATAGCTATTACCATCCCAAAATCTAAAAGTATAATCTTACCCTCTTGGTTTACAAAGATATTTCCAGGATGGGGGTCAGCATGAAAAAAACCATCGATTAAAACCTGCTGGGAATATATAATTATAAGGTTTTCTAATATCTTTTTTATGTCCAGGTTAATCCTGGTCAGTTCTTCGATCTGATCGATCTTTATGCCTTTGTAATACTTAAGAACCAAAACCCTCTTTGTGTTAAGTTCCATATAAACATCTGGTATTATAATATTTTCATTTCCTGCAAAATTTTTCTGAAAGCGGAGAACATTTTCTGCTTCTCTGGAGAAATTCATTTCTTCTTTGATTATTTTTGAAAATTCCCTGACTATGGTGCTAAGGATATTGATTTCATGAGTAGGGAATACCCGGAGCAAAAAGTTTATTATTATCATTAAGATCGATATATCTACAGATATCAGCTCTTCAACCCCGGGCCGAAGCACCTTTACCACGACATCCTCTCCTTTAAAAGTTGCGCGGTGCACTTGCCCAAGAGAAGCAGCGGCTATGGACTCATCAGAGAATTTTTCAAAAATTTCTCCAATCGGTTTATTAAATTCATTTTCAACTACCTTTATGATTTTTTTTGTCTCAAGGGGCGGTACTTTGTCCTGCAAAGTTGATAGCTGGTTAAGGTAGATTTCAGGTAAAAGGTCTGCTCTGCTGCTTAAAATTTGTGTCAATTTTATGAAAGTAGGACCAAGATGGGCTATCTTTGCCGTTAGCTTTTTAGCTCTTTTCAGATGGGCAGCTTTTGTAACTATAAGAGGACTTCCAAAAAAAATAAATTTCCTTTGATCCCTTAAAAAGGATAAAACAAAGGGTAGTAAATTAAAAAAAACAATTAAGCTTCTTATAATCATAAAAATGGGAAGTTAAAACTCAAGACAGGAGAGAAATTATTAAACCAAGACCTATGGTCATACCTATTAAACCAAAGAATGCATAGATTCCATTCTTAAAACATAAAAATAAATTATCCTCTCTCTCATCGAAGTCTAAGATTCCCCATATTGTAGAAACAACAACCGCTAAAAAAATAAGACTCAAAACCTGGAACATTTAATATCCTTTCTTACCGAATCCATTTTAACACGCCCCTTACTGCAAGGGAAGAATTGTGTTTAATGACTTATTCATGTTAATAACAAATAACAAAATCCCTGCCTGCCGGCAGGCAAATGACAAAATAAATTCAAAGTTCAAAATTTGAAATTAAATTTTAGTCCTTTAAGTTTTTAATATCATGAGTTCTGAAATTTGCCATGGCTCTTAGTTTGACTCTACCACTACTTTCAACATTGTCAGCAGGTTTTAGCCCTTCTTCCCCACTGCAATGTCATAGGCATCCATCATAATCAGCATATTTAAAAGCCCGGAAATTATAATAAAGGTACCTCCGATTTCACTCATTCCAGGCATTCCTACCGTAGCGTTTATATGCGGCATATGGATTGTCATTTTAAAGCCTGCTAAGATCAGATAGAATATCCCATTGAATAACTGTACAATAACAGAAAGAAAAATAAATATTTTTGAAAAAACCTGATCGCTCATCTCTCCCTGGGGAATAAAAAAAGTCCCGAAAAATTGTAGTCCTGCAAAGGAAAGAGCTGTTAGAAACAAAAATATTATTGCTGACCTGCCCCTTTTACCTAAATAGAAATGTCCTCCTCCGGGGAATAAAAACGCCAATACAAAAGTTATGAGTAAAGACTTTTTTTCTGATATTCTTTCAACACATTCTTCCAAAATTAATCTCCTTAAATCTAATTTTTCTAACATTATGATATTCTTTTTGCAAGCCTTTTTTAGGAGATCTTTGAGAGAGATCTCTGATTACACAGATTCAGGTGAGATTACAGAGATTTTTTCAGAATGAATTTAACCTGACTCTATAGGCGAGGTTTTCTAACCCCGCCACTTCGTAAGGCGGGACAGGAATGACCCGCCTATCATTTACGTGAAGAATTAGTTTTAGTAATTGATTTATTACTTCATAAGATATACATTAAAATTCTTTAGTAAAAGTCAAAGGTATTAATAATATAAGGAAGTTAATTAATTATGAAAATCAGAAAAGAAGATATCCTTCAATACATGCGGAAATCCTCTTATAAGCCTCTGGATCTCACAGAGCTTATATCTCACTTCAAGGTATCAAAAAAATACAGGAAAGTCTTTGAGGATTTACTTGAAGATCTCAGGCTGGCAGGGGATGTTGTAAAGATTAAAGACGGCCGCTTTGGGGTTCCTGAGAGGATGAACCTTGTTGTCGGTAAAGTGAAAATGAACAGGAAAGGTTTTGCCTTTATTATACCGCTTAAAGAAGGCGAGGAAGATCTTTACATCCATGCCAATAATCTCAGCGGTGCCATGCACGAGGATATTGCCATTGCAAGGATTGAGAAGAGACCAAAAAAGAGAAAGTCTGAGGGGAGGGTTGTTCAGATTTTAAAACGCTCTCATAAAAGACTGGTGGGAATTTTTGAGGATAAAAAAGACCACGGCTGGGTACTGCCTGAAGGGAGGGATTTATTTCAGGACATATATATTCCGCTTGATGAAAAATCAGGTGCAAAAAATGGCCAGTTAGTCCTTGCAGAGATTACAAAATACCCGGTGCCTAACCGCAACCCGGAAGGAAGGATTGCAAAGATATTAGGGTTTCCTCAGGACAGGTTTATTGAGACAAAGGTTGCTATTGAAAAATATGAAATCCCACAGAAGTTTTCTGAAAATGCAAACAGGGAATCATTGAATTGTTCCCATCCTGATAAAAAAGAGATAGCAAAAAGAGTGGATTTGCAGTCCCTTCCGACTGTGACAATTGATGGCGAGAAGGCCAGAGATTTTGATGATGCCGTATCAATAGAAAAAACTGAAAAGGGAAATTATAAGCTATGGGTTCATATTGCTGATGTTGCCCATTATGTCAGAGAGGAGAGTCCTCTTGACAGTGATGCTTTCCTGAGAGGTACAAGCATTTATTTTCCCGATCTCTGCATTCCAATGCTTCCTGAAAGATTATCCAATGATATTTGCAGCCTGAAACCGAATGAGCCGCGTCTGACATTAACAGTCCTTATGGAGTTTAATAGGGATGGTGAGAGGATAGGGTATGAGCTGTTTGAGTCTGTAATTTCAAGTAATGAAAGGATGACCTATGAGGATACAAAAAAGATTCTGGTTGATTCGGATAAAAAGCTGATTGGAAGGTACTCTTACTTACTTGATAGTTTCATGAATATGGTAGAGCTGTGTTTATTGCTGAAAGAAAAGAGGGATAAGAGAGGGAGTCTTGATTTTGACCTTCCGGAACCGGAATTTATCATAGATGCGACAGGAGATATAACAAACATTTTAAAATCTGAGAGAAATATTGCCCATAAAATAATAGAAGAATTCATGATCGCAGCCAATGAAACGGTTGCATCCCACCTTTTCCTGAATCATATTCCCTCCCTTTACAGGGTCCATGAAAAACCTGATAGTGAAAAAATAAAGGAGTTTAATGAGTTTATAAAAGATTTGGGTTATGACCTCAAAGGCATAGGAAAGATAGTTCCCAAAGCCCTTCAGGGCTTAATAAAAAAGGTTAAAGGTACTCCTGTAGAACACCTGATATCATCTCTGCTTCTGCGTTCCATGAAGCACGCTTTTTATTCAAAAGATAACATTGGTCACTTCGGCCTTGCCTCAAAGATGTACACCCATTTCACGTCTCCTATAAGACGCTATCCGGACCTTATGGTACATAGAATTTTAAAGAAAATATTAAACCACGGACGTTTGACTAAAAGTGCGGAATCAGGGTTTGAAGAGAAACTCCATCATATTGCAACCCATTCTTCTGTCAGAGAAAGGGTTGCGGAAAATGCAGAAAGAGAAATTATTGAGATTAAAAAAATTGAATTTCTCTATGACAAGAAAGACAGTATATTTTCAGGTATTATTTCCGGGGTAACCGCCTACGGGATTTTTGTTGAGATCAGTGACCTTTTTGTTGATGGAATGGTCAGGGTATCAAGCCTTAAGGATGATTATTATTTTTTCATTGAGGAAAAACATTGCCTGAAGGGGAGGCACAATAAGAAAGTTTACAGGCTTGGCGACAGGGTAAAGGTAAAAGTCACTGAAATAGATTTAAAACGCAGGGAAATCAACCTTGCCTTTGCGAAGTAGTTTACAGGAAAGATGGTTTTGGGATTTTTTTTTAGTTTCTAACTAATCATTTGGTAGTATCTGGAAAACTCTTTCCATAACTATTACTCCAATGCACAAATTAATCTGTTCATTTTTGGAGCAGAAATATTGATATTTTAAGCATGATAAAGTTTGACAAATTTCACATATTTCTAAATCTACTTTTTTCTACTCTTTATTATAGACTTAGTCAAATTAGCTTTACTATTAGTTAATTTTGTTGATTTTTTAGATTGGATATTTATAATTAAAAACTCATCAGATCTGAAGATTGATACCAAAAGCCTCTTCAGAACTTCAGCCTTCAGGTCTTCAGCACTCAAGTTTATGCAAACTATATGGATTCTTGAAATCCTTGGCGAAGAAAGATTTCCATACCGCCTCAGAATAAAAAATGATTAAAGATAAAAAAATTTGGGAAGAATTTGAGAGAGAAGAGCTTAAAGCTGAAAAATTGTCCTATCATGATGCCCTGAAAATTTTTGAGGCAATGTGGCAGGAAGGAGTAAGCCTTGGAGTGCTTCCTCCAAAGGACCCTCTTGAGGATATAGAGATAGACATTAAAATCGCAAGGATATTGAATTCATGTTTGAAGAACTTATAGTAAGAATAACCGGAGCACTTGATAAGTACAGGATTCCCTATATGATTATAGGCGGACAAGCAGTTCTATTCTACGGTTCTCCGAGGTTAACAAGGGACATTGATATAACGCTTGGCATAAGCATTAATAGGGTATCTGAAATTATTGAGGTATTAAAAGATATTGGTCTTAAAATAATCCCTGAAAATTTTGAGGACTTTGTTAAAAAAACATTCGTACTGCCAGCAAGAGATGAAGGAACACAGATAAGGGTTGATTTTATTTTTTCTTTTACTCCTTATGAAACGCAAGCAATAAAAAAGGCAAAGAAGGTAACAGTATCGGGAGAGGAAGTCTTTTTTGCTTCACCTGAAGATGTGATAATCCACAAAATCTTTGCAGGCAGGCCAAGGGATTTGGAAGATGTAAGAGTTATTATCCTGAAAAACCCTGCGATTGATATTCAGTATATAAAAGAGTGGCTAAAGGAATTTGACAAATCCTCTGAGGGAGAGGGGTTTCTAAGAACTTTTGAAGAGATATTGGGCAGTTAAAAATCCTGGAACTTTCTTGTGCACGCAATTTCAGATAACTTGTACACAAGCAAACTATTTCGTTTTTTATTACAGATTTGGGATGATAGACGAAGTATTTCGTTTATTCCACCTCTGGCTGAAAAGTTTGAGATTCCCTTTTCGTGACAAATACTGTCAGTCATTACCTCTTTTCTTCAAGTCTAAACTGTCTAATGGACTTCGAATTTTTCTTATGCTTTTGGTGCTAACATGGGTATAAATCTCGATAGTTTTACTGTGAGCATGCCCTAATAACTCTTGTATATACCTCAAATCAGTCCCGCTCTCCAAAAGGTGCGTGGCGAAACTATGTCAACAAGCTGAGAGTAGCAGGGAAATAAAATCGTTATCTTGCCGAAAACACCCGTGCTGACATCTGTTATCCTATTAATGATATATCTTTGGAGAAAATTGTGTGATTTAATATTAGTTAAAACTCCTTGCATTGCATTGTCAATCAAAAAGACTAATAAGAGCACAGAAAGAAGTTTGAGAGGAGTATCCATTAAAACAAGGATTGAAACTCAAACCCGTTCCTTCGGGCGTGATAAATCACGCCCCTACATTTGAGAGGACACTTAAATTTAAATTCTAAAGAATAAATTTTCCTCTTTAATATTGAATAACTAATAAGATTGACATCATCCTTATTTTTACTTAAAATTAACTAAATTTTTAATTTAGAAAATAAAATTTCCACAAATGGGGAAGATAAAACTCCCGGCAAAGGCAAAGCTTTTTTTTGCAATATTATATTCTGATGAAACTGTCTATAGCCAGGCTTTAAAGAATTTAACTGAAAAGTTTGGTGAAATGGATGAGGAAGTACCCCCGTTCAGATTTGACCTGACAGGTTATTATGAAAAAGAGATGGGAGTAGGGTTAGAAAAGGGATTTGTTACTGCGAAAGAATTAGTAGATAAGTCAACCCTTGCTGAAATAAAGCTTTATACGAACTCGATTGAAGAAAGGTATCAAAGGGAGGATGGGAACCGCAGAATAAATATTGACCCAGGCTATATAACTCCTTCAAAACTTGTCCTTGCAACCACAAAAAACTATCAGCACCGGATATATCTGCGGGGCGGGATATTTGCTGAGATTACCTTGAATTTTAAAAAGGACCATGTTGAATTTAACCCATGGACATATCCTGATTATAAACTTAAAACTACTACGGATTTTTTCCTCAGGGTGCGCAATAAATATATGAAATCTCTGAGAAGAGATTCCTGATTGCGGGCAGTGACAGAGCCCGCCTCTACAGGCAGGCAATTATTGGTTTAATTCTACTTTCTCAACAACCTGTAAGGGCCAGTTTCTACATTTTTAAAAGTCTGGTTATATCTGAAAATTACGCAGGGAAATGATAGATGGAAAACGATAACTGGAAGCTATATCCTCAGAATTTAACACTTCGGGAAGAGATTGCCCGCTCTTTGTCAATTTCAAAAACAACAGCACAAATCCTCATAAACCGTGGTATAGCAAGTAAAGAAGAAGCTATCTTTTTCCTCGAAGGTGGTCTAAATGATTTGCACAACCCTTTTCTTATGAAAGATATGGACAAGGCTGTTGAAAGGGTTTTTAAGGCAAAGAAAGACAATGAAAAGGTGTTGGTATTTGGAGATTATGATGCTGACGGTGTAACAGCTACTTCCCTTCTGCTAATTGCACTCAGGGAATTTGGTATTACCCCTTCCTTTTATATTCCTAACAGGCTTACCGAGGGGTATGGACTTAATCCGGAGATAATTAAAAAATCCAATGATGAGGGGTTCAGCCTTTTAATAACAGCAGACACGGGAATAAATAGTTTTCGTGAGATTGATCTTGCAGGGGAGATCGGCCTTGACCTGATCGTCACTGACCACCATCTCCCTGACAGCACAATTCCTGATGGCTTTGCAATCTTAAACCCAAGACAGCATGAATGCAATTATCCGTTTAAGGAACTGGCAGGGGTTGGCGTGGCATATAAATTCGCAAGGGCTTTTCTTGGAGATAAATGCTCTGAGGAGCTTTTAAATGAGTTAATAATTTTATCAGCTTTTGGCACAGTAGCGGATGTAGCAAGTCTAACTGGAGAAAACAGAATTCTTGTAAAGGAAGGATTGTGGCTCATGAAGGGTTCGAGGATTCAAGGATTCAAGGATTCAAGTGAATCCTGGGACTCTGGGGATTTCGAGTCTTTGACATCTGAATCAAACGAATTTACATGGATAGAGGAATTAATAAAAATATCAGGATTTGATAAAAAGGAACTTACTTCCTGGCACGTTGGGTTTCTCCTTGCTCCGATGGTCAATGCTGCAGGGAGGCTTGGGTCTGCTAATTACTGTGTAAATCTGATGACTACAAAGAAAAAAGATGTAGCTCAGAAAATCACAAAATTTTTGGATAAAGAAAACCGCACAAGGCAGTCAATAGAAAAGAAAATATTAGATGAAGCGAAAGAAAAAATAGAAAAGTCAGTAGATTTAGAAAATGAAAGAGTGATAGTCCTTTCTGATGAGAAATGGCATCCGGGCATATTGGGGATAGTTGCATCCAGGATTTCAGAATCATACAGTAGACCTGCTGTTTTGATAGGGGATAATGGAAAAGGTTCAGCCAGGTCTGCCGTTGATTTTAATATTTATAAAGCCCTGAAGCATTGCAGCCAGTATTTAAAAAGTTACGGTGGGCATAAATCAGCAGCCGGATTAACTATTGAGAAGGAAAAAATAAAACAATTTTGCCATGATATTAATCGCTACGGCGCAGAAAATTTAAGCGCAAAAGATCTTGCCCTGACTCTCTGGGCCGATTGCGAGATTGATTTCAGCGATATATCCTTTTCTTTAATTGAGGAGATTCAGAAACTCGCACCATTTGGCATAGCAAACCCGGAACCAAATTTAATTTCATCTAATATACGAATTGAAGGTGAACCAAGAATTGTGGGGAAGGATCATTTAAAATTAAAAATAATCCAGGATTCTACGGTATTTGACTCTATTGGTTTTAAAATGGGTGGCTCCTTTGATATTGGGCAAAATTCTGAAACTTATCAGGTTATCTATTCCCCTTCTTTTAATAACTGGAATGGAAGGAAGGAGATTCAGCTGAAACTTAAGGGCCTGCGGAAATTGAACCAATAAATCCGCAACTTTTCTCTTGCTTTTTTTCAATAGATAATCTAAAAATAATTTAGGTTAAAACCAGGTGCGAGATAAAACATAAGAGTGGGTTTTCCCGCTCTTTTGTTTTTTGAAATTAGTTAGTCCAAAGAATATAGTTTTAAATATTATTCGATTAGGTAAAGACAGGTTTTGCGAGGTAGATGATAGGGTTGCTAATTAGATAATGGACAGCCGTAAAGGCTGTCCATTGGGTGAAAAACAAAAATGCAGGGGACAGGGCAAACCTTGGTAGATAATAGTTTAGGAGTACCAATATGGGTAGGTTAGGGTCTTCTGACCTAACCTGCAGCGAGGTCTGGAAACCTCGCTCTTAGTTTATGCCATTTATAGCAGAAATGGCATTGCTTGATAGTGAATAATGCTTGATATTACAGAAAAGGTAAAAGAGCTTCTTAGCCCGATTATTTCAGAAGAAGGGATAGAACTGGTAGAGATAAATGTCAAAAAGAGGAAAAGAGGATATCTTTTAAGAATTTTTATTGATAAACAAGGTGGAATAAGTATAAATGACTGCGAAAATGTAAGTGAACAGCTTAGCAGGATACTTGATGTAGAGGACATATTCCCTGGAAGCTTTATATTAGAGGTCTCATCTCCGGGGATAGACAGACCTCTTAAAACACCGGCAGATTTTAAAAGATGTCTTGGAAGATTAGTGAATATTTCGACTTGTGAGGCTGTTGAAGAGAAGGTCAGTTTTATAGGGAAAATTTTAGAGGTTACTTCCGATGGAGTTTTGTTAGAGCTTGAAGGAGAGGAGAGGTCGTTGGAGATTCCTTTTTCAATAATTGCAAAAGCCTCTCAGGAGATAAGGTTTTAAATTTATGGGAAACGAGTTAGTTCAGGTTTTAGATCAGATAGGAAGAGACAAGGGTATTGATCGTAATATTCTTATCAATGCAATTGAATCTGCTGTCCTGTCTGCTTCAAGAAAAAAATACGGGAATATAGAGAATATTTTTGCCCGGTTCAATGAAAAGACCGGTGAGGTTGAACTCTATCTTACTAAGAAAATTGTTTCAGCAGTTGAAGATCCAAAGGCTGAGATTTCTCTTGATGAAGCGAGAAAAATAAAGCCTTCAGCGTCTGAAGGAGAAGAACTGGAAGTAAAGTTAGAGTCAATTGATTTTGGAAGGATTGCTGCTCAAACTGCCAAACAGATAATTGTTCAGAAGGTAAGGGAGGCTGAAAGGGATCAAATATATAGCGAGTTTGTCCAGAAACAGGGCCAGGTAGTGAACGGGATTGTTCAGAAGATAGAGCAGGGAAATATAATAATAGACCTTGTGAAGACCGAAGGTATCCTCCTGGTGAGGGAGCAGATAATAAAAGAGAGGTATAATAAAGGAGACCGTATAAGGGTCTATGTGCTGGAAGTAAAAATGGGTCCCAAAGGAGTCCAGATCCTCCTTTCCCGTACCCATCCTAACTTTTTAATAAAACTTTTTGAGATGGAAGTACCGGAGATATACCAGGGGATAGTAGAGATAAAAGGGGCGGCAAGGGATCCTGGCTGGAGGGGAAAAATTGCGGTGCTTTCCCACGATTCTGATGTGGATGCTGTAGGAGCTTGTGTTGGGATGAAGGGTACAAGGGTTCAGGCAATTGTAAGGGAGCTTAGTGGTGAAAAAATCGACATAGTCAGGTGGTCAGCTAAGTATCAGGAATTTATAACAAACGCCCTGAGCCCAGCACAAATTTCAAAGATAACCTTTGATGAAGGAAATAAAAGTGCTGAGGTTATTGTACCGGACGACCAATTGTCTCTTGCAATAGGCAGGAAGGGACAAAATGTTAAACTTGCAAGTAAACTGACCGGACTGCATCTTGCTATTTTTGGTCAGAGCGAATTAGAAAATAAAAAAGAGGAAAAAAAAGCGAAGGAGCTTGATGATAAAAATGCTCTTGCAAAGCTTGAAAATGTTGGTACAAAAATAGCAGAAGTCTTATTTGAAAAAGGTTACAAGGATATTGATTCCATTGTAAACTCAACAGTAGAAGATTTATGCTCCGTGCCGGGTATCGGAAAAAAGAAAGCAGAGACCTTGATTGAATCAGCTAAAAAAATAAAGCAAAACCAGGAGATCAATAATTGAAAAGTGTAAGAGTTTACCAGTTAGCAAAAAAATTGGGAATAACCAGCGCTGATCTGATAGAAAAGCTAAAGCCGGAGGGGATAGAGATTTCAAGCCATATGAATGCCCTGGACGAAAATACGTGCCGCCTGGTTGAGGAAATTTTTAAGAAGGGAAAAAAGGAAAAAGCTCCGGATCAGAAAACTAAAAAATCTGCTGCTGTTCCTAAAGAAGATGCAGTTGCAAAAAAAAGAGCTAAGAAACCAGAAAAGGCTAAGGCTGCAAAAGAGCCGGAGCCTGAACCTGAGCAGGTTGAACTGAAAGAAGAAAAGGTATCTCCTGTAAAAGAAACTGCAGAAGTTATTCAATCAATGCCTGAAGCTGAGCAACCAATCCATCCTTTGCCAGAACCGGAAGTTAAGGAGAATATTATAGAGCTTTCTGAGTCTGTTACTGTGAAGGAGCTTTCAGAAAAGCTTAACACGGAGCCAAAAGATATTATAAAAAATTTAATGGGCATGGGTATGATGGCATCCATCAACCAGCTGGTGGACCTGGAGACAGCGAAAACCCTGGCTAAAAGCTACGGGTTTGATGTACGGGTTGATTCCCTTAATGATGAGTCTTTAATTTATGAATCCAAGAAGGATGAAGAAAACCTTCAGCCGCGGCCTCCTGTTGTAACTATTATGGGACACGTAGATCACGGGAAGACGTCGCTTCTGGATGCTAT
>Ga0154831_1148_pt3 | contig 17044 bp, 16 predicted proteins | sample Rifle2008BG16ft_FD_116135 | JGI IMG/M metagenome (GOLD analysis project Ga0154831, IMG submission 116135) | Candidatus Schekmanbacteria bacterium RBG_16_38_11
TTTGATTGACAAGAGTATCTCTTAAACTATACTGAAAATAGAAGTGTTCCAGGATTCAAGCGGGAATCAGAAGCCGCCTTCGCCCCCCTTTTCTAAAGGTGGGGTGGGGGGATTAGCAAGTTTTAGGAGAGGCTGTGGAGGAGAGATGCGTAAAGAAAGGTTTATAGTATTAATCATATTGATCCTCTGTATTGCTGCTGTAATATTCGGAGTTTTAATTCTTAAAAAAGAAGCAATTTATGGGGTAGAAGAAGAAACCGGGGTAAGCGGACTTTTCAGGAAAGTTTCTGCCAAAGAGGGTATTGCTGTAGTAGATATTTATGGGGAAATCTCCTTCCAGCCTGTTTCACCACTTCCTTTTGGAGTTGGTGGAAGGGGTGCTGACGCTGTTGTTGATAAGATAAAGGCTTATTCTAAAAATCCGGCAGTAAAGGCAATCATATTAAGAATTAACAGTCCGGGTGGAACAGTAGGTGCAACCCAGGAGATATATGATGAAGTTAAGAAGGCAAGAAAAAAGGGGATAAAAGTAGTTGCATCCTTTGGAGATATAGCAGCCTCTGGAGCATACTATATTGCCTGCGGTACTGATAAGATAGTTGCAAATAACGGGACAATTACCGGAAGCATAGGTGTATTCATAGGTTCGCTAAATCTCAAAGAGTTAACAGAAAAATACGGGATCAAATATAATATTATAAAGAGCGGGAAATATAAAGATATGCTTTCTGTCTGGAGGGATTTATCAACAGAGGAAAGGGAACTTCTTCAGGAGACTGTGGATAATGTTTATTCTCAATTTCTGGGTGCTGTCTCATCGGGCAGGCATTTGAGTTTAGAAGAGGTTAAAAAGTTTGCAGATGGAAGGGTTTTTAGCGGTGAACAGGCAAAGAAAATCAAATTCGTTGATGAACTCGGCGGTTTTGAATATGCAAAATTGCTGGCTGGTAAACTTGCCGGGATAAAGGGCGAACCAATCATTATTAAAGAACCGGTTAAACCCCTTGAGCAGATTTTTGAGATGTTATCTAATATGGCAAATTTTAAACTTCCCTCTGCTTCCCTTGATCAAGTATCACCTGTGAAATATCTATATTTTTCTCAAATAAACGAATTTGAAAAAATGTTTTCCACTGCACAATGAAGCAATGGCAGATGATGAAGCTCAAAGCGCAAAACGAAAAGATTTAACTTGATAATTCCTGGTAAATTGTAATGGCAAAAGAAAACACTAACTTAGACATGATCTATTACTTCATTACCTCTCCCAAAAATGGAATAGAGTTGGTCAGGGAGAAAAATTTTTTTTTCGTGGCTTTATTTATAGTGACACTGTCTGTCTTAAGCAGTTTTACCGGAGATAAATTAATTTTATTAACTGCGGTTTTTCCGGGAAACCTGTCCTTAAGTTTCCTTGCCAGCCTTTTACTCATTTACTTCCTGCTGTTTTCTACAGCTCTGCTCTATAATTTTATTGCTGAGCTTTTTGGCCACAGGGAAAAGGCGACTATGCTTTTAGCTCTTCTTGGGCTTTCTTTTCTGCCCGGCATCTTTAATGCACCACTTGCTCTGGTTTGTAGCGGTGTTAATTTAGAGGAAGCTTACGGTGTTTTGAAGCTCCTAATAATATTCTGGACAATAGGTTTGCAGGTTTTGTGTCTCCATAAACTTTATAATTTCTCACTATTTCGATCAGTAATTCTATATATTTCCCCCATCTTATTTATTTTTTTCCTAATGTTTATCTCTATTCTTATTTTCTTAACTTTCTTTGTACTAAATATAGCTAATATATTGATGTAAATTTTTAAGGAGCGCTTATGAGCATTGTAGTTGTAGGTTCAGTGGCTTTGGATTCTGTAAAAACCCCTTTTGGTGAAGTCGAGGAGGTTTTAGGTGGTTCAGCCACGTATTTTTCAACATCAGCCTCTTTCTTTGCTGATGTTAAGCTTGTTGCTGTTGTAGGAGAGGATTTCCCTGATCGTCATATAAAATTTTTGAAATCAAGGTCCATTGACCTTTCAGGATTACAGCAAAGGCCTGGCAAGACTTTCCGGTGGAAAGGGAAATATGGATATGACCTTAATGAAGCCATTACCCTTGATACAAAGCTCAATGTTTTTGAGAATTTTACCCCGCTTATTCCGGAGGAATACAAGAATGCTGACTATGTATTTCTTGCAAATATTGACCCTGAACTTCAGTCAAATGTCCTCGCTGCGGTTGAGAACCCAAAACTTGTAGCTCTTGATACAATGAACTTCTGGATTGAAGGGAAACCAGAAGCCTTAAAAAAAGCTCTCGGGAAAATTGATGTTCTGATTATAAATGATGGTGAGACCAGGGAATTTGCCAAAGAGCCTAACATAGTTTTGGCTGCAAGAAAAATCCTTAAACTCGGTCCCAGGATGATTATTGTAAAGAGGGGGGAATATGGTGCCCTGATGTTTTCAAATAACTCAGTCTTTGCAGCTCCAGCCTATCCCCTGCACTCTATAAATGACCCAACAGGAGCAGGAGATACCTTTGCAGGAGGATTTTTAGGTTATATAGCCTCAATAGACAGGTTTGATGAACAAGCAATAAGGCAGGGAATAATCTTTGGAAGTGTAATGGCGTCCTTTGCCGTTGAGGATTTTAGCTTAAACCGCCTTATTTCTCTTACAATGAGTGAGATCAGAGAGAGATTTAAGGAGTTTAAAAAACTTTCGCACTTTGACGATTTACATGAACCATTGGAAAAATAAAAGTACTTTTTTATAGAGATTAATTTCACAATAAATTCTAAATTCAAAGCACTAAATTCTAAACAATATCAAAATCCAAATATTGAATGTTTAAATAAGATAATTTTTTATGGTTTTGAATTTAGAAATTTGGTCATTAGAATTTGTTTAGAACTTAGGATTTCGGATTTAGATATTATTTATGCTTTTAGGTAATAAAGAGGATGAGAAAAAAGGCACTCTTTTTGTAGTCAGCACACCTATAGGAAACTTAGAAGACATAACCTTGCGGGCATTAAAAGTTTTAAAAGAAGTAGATATTATTGCAGCAGAAGACACAAGACGGACAAAAATTCTTTTAACTCACTATGATATAAAAATCCCTCTAACAAGTTATTTTGAGTATAATAAGATCTATAAAGGAAAGTTAATCCTTGAAAAACTTAAAGAGGGAAAAAATGTCGCACTGGTTTCTGATGCAGGTACGCCAGGGATTTCTGACCCAGGTTATCTTTTAATAAAACAATCCATAGATGAAGGGATAAGGGTTGTTCCTATTGCAGGAATTTCAGCGTTAAATGCAGCTCTGGCTGTTTCAGGCCTTCCTGCAAATAAGTTTACCTTTCTGGGATTTTTGCCAGTTAAAAAAAATAAAAGAAGAGTGCTCTTAGAGAAATTCAAAGAAAGAGAAGAGACATTAGTAATTTTTGAGTCGCCCTATCGAATAGTAAAGTTATTGGAGGATATTAAAGAAACAATGGGCGATAGAGAAATCGCTCTCTGCAGGGAGTTAACAAAAATGTTTGAAGAGATCTTCAGGGGAATGGTTTCTAATGCCATAGAGGAATTTTCAAAAAGGAAATCTATAAAAGGTGAATTTACCCTTATAGTGGGAGGTTCAGGAAAACTTAAATTCAAATTTCAAAGCTCAAATGCCAAAACAGATCTGAATAAATAAAAACTAACCACACAAAGCTTAAAACTTTTGGATTTTCAAATTAAGCTTTTATCTTTGAGTCTTGGCATTTGAGACTGATGAATCCAGGTACATTGTACATTTAATTAGTATGAGGCGATGCCCCATCAAGCAGCTTTTACCTTTCTTCTGTTCTCCAAAATTATATTGTCTATGATAGATCCGCAATTTACACAGCGCCAACCCTCGAAGTTGTAATACATATCAAAAAACTTTTGAATTACCATTACTCCACTACATCTTGGACATCTCATAAAAAGATCTCCTTAATAAGAGGGTTAAAAAAATAGAACTTTTTAAATTAAAAAATTCCTCTTTTTTATTATTAGCAAATTCTATACCACTTTTAGTAACTATTTAAAAATAAGAGGATATCATATTGTTATTATTTAATAAAATTTAATCAACTCAATACTTTTCCTGCGTTATAAAAACTTTTGATTAAAAATAATTTTTAAATTAATTGAGAGATAAGATTTAAACTAATAAACAAATCAATATGATAAAGACGTAAAGTGGAGCCAATAAAATGACAATTATTATGCCGTTATATTGACATAGAATTAGTATATGTAATTATTTATCAAACAATTATAACCTTTTAAAATTTTTTCTAAAGAGGTAAGGGTGGAAGTATTTTATTTTCCGTGATTAGACAGGAAAGTACGGGTAAGGGAGGTTACCGGCATGGTTTCTATCACTGGAAAGTTAATATTTACAAATTATTATAAGTTGTAATATTCTCTTAAAAAATTTTTAATACTGAAGGAGAGAAAATGTATTCCCCAAAAACAAATATGAAGTATTTGGCTCAGATAATGGTAAAGACCCACCCGATGAGATTTGGAGACAGATTCTGGTCAATATTTGATGAAGTTATAAAACCAGATTTATCGAAAGAACCTGTTATCTTTGACCTTGGCACAGGACCCGGCCTTTTTTTAAAGGATCTAAGGGAGAGGATAAATAAAGCAAAGCTCTATGGTTATGACTCAAGCAAGGAAATGATAAGCGTTGCAAGGAACATAAATCCTAAAGATTCAAAAATAAAATTTGAAATAAAAGACATTGCAGGCAAATCCTTTAGATTTCCCAAAAAGGACATTAATTTAATTACAATTAATTTTACATTCCACCATATAAATTATCCTGTTCCTTTACTTGAGGCCATTAGGTGTTCTCTTGGCAAAAAAAGAGGTTTTCTTTTGGTCTATGACTGGATAAGATCATCTCTAAAGACATATCTTGAGTTCCATCAATTCCTGCAAAATGATGTTAGCCCTGAGACCCTTTATAGCAGGTTTACCGAGCATAACCGCTATTCACCAGATGATATTAAATGGCTTCTTTCAGAAAACCAGTTTAATGTAATAAAGATTGAGAAGCTTACTGATATGCACTGCTTATTTATATGCCGTTAACTCAGCAAAGTGCTTGCTTCCTTCACACATTCTTTTTTGGTTTTGGTATGAGATAGCATACAATTTTTGCTTGCAATTTAGACATATTTTTGGGAAAAAATAAAAGACATTAACTTAAAAGAGTAAGTTTGGATAATTAGTTAGTAATTGGCTTTTAATGAAAAAGGAAATTTTTTGGAAAATATAACGGTTCTTGGCGCTGGAAGCTGGGGTACAAGCTTAGCAAATATCCTGGCCGGCAACGGATTTGAAGTCAAACTTTGGGTTTACGAAAAGGAACTTGTAGATCTGATAAAGGTGAAAAGGGAAAACCCGATCTATTTGCCCGGAATACCTTTGTCAGAGAAAATTACTCCTTTAGGGGATATTGGAGAAGCCTGTAAGAATGCAAAAATTATCATATCTGTCATCCCGTCTCAATATGTGAGAAGTGTACTTAACCAGGCAAATAAATTTGTTGAGCCGGGTACGGTTTTTGTAAGTGCTTCAAAAGGGATAGAGAATAAAACCCTTCTGACCATTTCACAGGTGTTTTCCCAGGTCTTCGCTGAGAGAAATGACCTTAAATTCACTGTCCTTGGGGGCCCAACCTTTGCCTTAGAGGTCAGCAAAAAACTTCCTACAGTGACGGTACTGGCTACAGAAGATATTCTTATAGGGAAAAATATTCAAAAGATCCTCAGCAATAAATATTTCCGTGTCTATACCAATGATGATTTAATAGGTGTGGAGCTTGGCGGGGCAATAAAAAATGTCATTGCTATTGCTGCAGGTATAATAGCCGGACTCGAATGCGGGCACAATACGCTGGCTGCTTTAATAACAAGAGGGATTGCAGAAATGTCAAGACTGGGTGTAGCAATGGGGGCAAAGCTTCTCACCTTTGCAGGCCTTGCAGGTATCGGGGACCTTGTCCTTACCTGTACCGGAAATTTAAGCCGGAACCGTTCTGTGGGGTTTAAAATTGCTAAGGGGATGAAATTAGAAGAGATATTAAAGGACATGAAAATGGTTGCAGAGGGTATCAGGACTGCTGAATCAGTAGTCGGCGTTGCGAAAAAGTATGATGTAGAAATGCCTATATGTGAAAAGGTTTATGAAATTCTATTTAAAAATAAAGAACCCAGACAAGCAATCTCTGACTTAATGGAAAGAGATTTAAAGAGTGAATTTCGTGGGGAACAAATTTAGAGGAAGATTAGCAAGTGAATATTGATGATTTAAAGAAAGTGCTAAAAGAGGTTAAGGCTGGGAAGTTAGAAGTTAATAAGGCAATTCAGGAATTAAAATTCTTATCCTTTGAAGATATCCAGTTTGCAAGAGTTGATCATCATCGTAATTTAAGAAAAGGCTTCCCAGAAGTAATCTTTTGCCAGGGAAAAACTCCGGAACAGATAGCAGAGATAGCAAGGAGCATTTTGTCAAGAAACCACGACCTTCTTGCTACCAGGGCAACAGAAGAAGCTTATCAGGCAGTATTGAAGATTGACAGGAACGCCATTTATAACCCTTCAGGAAGGACCATAGTGGTAAAGAGAAAGAAAAAAAAAATGACAAAAGGGTTGGTTCTGGTTGTAACTGCCGGCACATCTGATATCCCTGTTGCAGAAGAAGCTTATATAACGGCAGAAACCTTAGGCAGCAGGGTTGAAAGGCTTTATGATGTAGGTGTGGCGGGGATCCACCGGCTTCTCTCAGAGACTAAGAAACTTTTTGAGGCAAGGGTTCTTATTGTAGTAGCAGGTATGGAAGGTGCTCTTGCCAGTGTAATAGGTGGGATAATAAGTAAACCTATCATTGCTGTACCTACGAGCACAGGCTATGGAGCAAGCTTTGGAGGGATTGCAGCACTTCTGACTATGTTAAATAGCTGCTCTTCAGGCATAGCAACAGTTAATATTGATAATGGATTTGGGGCAGGTTATATTGCCCATAGTATTAATATACTGGGAGAAACGCAGAGGTAAAAAGCTTTAAAATCATAAATCCTAAACAATACCAAATGATCAAAATTCAAAGTTCAAATGAATGTCAAATGAGGGTAAGGGAGGCTTTAGCCTCCCGTCCTGAGCATATCAAAGGATTAAGGGCGACTAAAGTCGTCCCTATCCCATACATAATTCACATGTTCTAAATGGTTTTGAATTTTAAATTTTAACTTAAACCTAAAAAAATAGTGGCTAAGGGAATTTTTGTTACAGGTACAGATACAGGAGTCGGCAAAACAGTGATAGCTTCTGCTTTAGCCATGTTTTTAAAAATGCGCGGTGTAAATGTAGGTGTTATGAAACCGATTGAGACAGGCTGCAAAAATAAGAACGGAAGCCTGCTGCCTGAAGACGGAAGTACTCTTAAAAAATATGCAATGGTTTCTGATGACTTAAAGGATATATCTCCCTGCCGTTTTAAAAATCCTTTAGCACCAATGGCTGCATCAATTTTTGAAAAAAAAAGAGTCAATATGAAATTAATTAAAAAATCTTTTGAGCGATTGAGAGAGGCGCATGATTTCATTATCGTGGAAGGGATAGGGGGATTGCTTGTTCCCATAAAGGAAAATTTTTTTACCTCGGATCTTGCAAAATTGTTTGACTTTCCTCTTTTAATTGTATGCCATCCCGGTCTTGGAACTCTTAACCATACTTTTCTTACAGCAAGAGTCGCTGCAAATTTAAATATGTCAGTAAAAGGGATAGTGATAAATAATTACAATTTTAAAACCGGGGACATGGCAATGATGACGAATCCAGGCATTATTAAGAATATTTTAAAAACTGAATTCCTAATCCCCTTTCCCAAGCTAAAAAATCTGCAGCCAGAAAAAGTCTTTGAAGCAGCCAGAAAATATCTTAAGAATTTAGCCCAGGATTTATAGAGACACCGATGAAAAAAAATAGATCAAAAAGCCAAACGGATTTCGAGAATATTGAAGACGGAAAGATTCCGGAGTTTCTTCCCGTTCTTTCCCTTATGAGCTCGATAATTTTTCCTTATGACGTGCTCTCATTAGAAATTGGGAGAAAATTAAACCTCAATATAATAAGGGACGAGGTGTCAGAAGGTGGCATGGTTGCACTTGTACTTCAAAAAAATTTAGAGAAAAGCGAAATATCCCCAAGAAACTTAGCAAAAGTCGGAGTAGCATGCAGGGTTATACATAAAATCAACCTTCCCAACAATTCTATCCAGGCTGTCTTTCAGGGTCTAAAAAGAATAGAAATTGAGAAAATTGTCCAGTCAGAGCCTTACATTAAAGCTAAGGTCAAACCCCTATCATCGCTGGAGGAAAAATCAAAGGAAGTTACTCCAATTATAAGGAATGTTTTAAAGACATTTGAAGAGTTGGTTTCAATGGATGAAAAATATCCAAAGGAGCTAATAAATATTTTAAAAAGAAATATTCAAGGCCCTGGACGGTTTGCTGACCTTGTAGCAAGCTATACAAATTTTTCTATACCTGAAAAGCAGAAGATTCTTGAGGAATTAGCCTGTAAGCAGAGGCTTCTAAGAATAGCTTCAATGCTCGCAGAAGAGATAAAAAAACTGAAAGTAGAATCTGATATAAAAGAGAAAGTCGAAAAGGACCTTGATGAAGTCCAGAGGCAGTTTCTCCTGAGGCAGCAGCTTGAGACCATTAAAAAGGAACTCGGAGAGGAAGAACCGGGAGAGTTAGAAATCAGGGGCCTCAAAAGCAAGTTGGAATCTCTTGATATACCTTCTGAGGTAAGGGATGAAGCCCTTAAGGAAATTGAGCGTCTCTCAATGGTTGCGCCTTCAACAGCAGAATATTTAGTCATAAGAAACTATATTGATTGGATCATAGAGATGCCCTGGAATATATCTACTAAAGATACACTCCATATACAAACTGCAAAAGAGATTCTTGACAAGGACCATTACGGACTTGAGAAGATAAAAGAGAGGATAATAGAGTTTCTCTCAGTGCTTAAAATTAAGAAAGATCTAAAAGGACCAATCCTGTGCCTGTCAGGGCCTCCCGGAGTTGGAAAAACATCATTGGGGAAATCTATTGCAAGGGCTATGGGGAGGGAATTTGTCAGAATTTCTGTTGGCGGAATGAGGGATGAAGCTGAAATAAAGGGTCATCGCAGAACATATGTAGGGGCCATGCCCGGGAAAATTATCCAGGGCATAAAAAGGGCAGGAAATAATAATCCTGTTTTTATGATTGATGAGATTGATAAGATGGGTGCTGATTTCAGAGGAGATCCATCCTCAGCAATGCTTGAAGTATTAGACCCTGAACAGAACTCCTCGTTTTCAGACTATTACCTCAATATTCCTTTTGACCTCTCAAAGGTCTTTTTTATAACCACTGCTAATATCCTGGATGATATCCCCGAGCCTTTGCAGGATCGCATGGAAGTAATCGAGATTTCAAGTTATACTCGTGAAGAGAAACTTATTATAGCAAAGAAGTTTTTACTTCCCAAGCAGTTGAGGGCAAATGGCCTTTCTCCCTCGGATTTAGAGCTTACAGAGGATGCAATTAAGGAAATTATAATCAGTCACACAAGGGAGGCAGGGTTAAGAAACCTTGAGAGAATCATAGGGAGTATATGCAGAAAGATAGCAACCCATATAGCCTCTGGAGAGAAATATAAAAAAGTTGTGGATGTGGAAGATCTGGAAGGATTCTTAGGTCCAAGGAAATTTTTGTCAGAATTAGCTGAAAGGTCACCCGAAGTGGGAATTGCAACAGGTTTAGCCTGGACTCCTTACGGGGGTGAGCTTCTGTTCATAGAGGCTACTAAGATGAAAGGCAGGGGGGAGATGATTATCACCGGGCGGCTTGGAGAGGTAATGAGAGAATCAGTTCAGGCTGCAATGAGCTATGTGAGATCTAAGGCAAAGGAGTTAAATATTCCACCTGAGAGTTTTTCTGATTTCAATATCCATATTCATTTCCCGGAGGGCGCAATTCCCAAAGACGGTCCATCAGCAGGGGTAGCTGCGGCAATTGCTATAACTTCGATATTTACTGAAAGACCTGTCAGGCATGATGTGGCAATGACAGGGGAAATTACTTTAAGAGGTAAAATTCTGCCTATAGGCGGTGTAAAGGAGAAAGTTCTGGCTGCCTACAGGGCGGGCATTAAAAAAGTAATTCTTCCATCTCAAAATGAGAAAGATCTATTCGATATTCCTAAAGGGATAAAGGAAAAACTTTCCTTTTCTTTTGTAGATAATGTAAAGCTAATAATGGATGAAGTGCTCTTAGAGTCTCCTCGTCTCACTACAAATTAGTTTTTGCGGTTAAATTAAATAGGTGCCAGAGATTTAGCAAAAATAAAACCTGAAACCCCCGTGCGGGAGCATGGGGATATTTACTTTAGCAACATAAAATAGCCTAATATTCTGCCCAGGATTTGATTGTTATCCTACCCTCTTTTTCAGGATTAGAATCCCTGAAGACTACTGCTTCAATTGTTTTTGTCACGTCATTTACTTTCCCGTGGGCAATTATTCTAAAATAATTGCTTCTTACCTTGATCAAATTTCTTATTCCTTTAAGTCCGGTGTCTTTAGTGTCATTATCAAAGATCTTCTCAATGTTAGAGGAGATCTTTTTTACTTCATCGACAGACTCAAAGGGTTCCTCGGTTCTATGTTCTATTATCTGATCAACTGATTCCTCATCCATATTTTCGTGGAGGGCAAGAAGGACCTCTCTTGGAGCGGTATTAATATTTATCTTTCCCTTGTCAGTGCCAGGGCCTGTGTAAACAGTAAAAATGGTTGAAAGGGGCTTTAAAGGTTCTTCTTCGACCTCCTTCTCACTACCAGGTATCTGTTCTCCTCCTGGAAGAAGGCTCTTTTCTTTTATTTGATAAAAGATATTTTTATTTGTACCCTTGACCAAAAGCATCTCAGTAATATCATCAAAAGTAGCCATTTTTGCTTCATATGGGGAGGGAAGGGATTGGTAGTAAGACTCTATAACAGGATTATCATCACCTTCTCCGAACCAATCTTTGATAGATTCTATTATCTCCTCAGTGTTATTAGAATTTACTTTTAATTTATCCAATATCCTTCTTACAACTTCTACCTTCTGTTTATCTTCGGTTTCGTTTTTTCCGCCAGTCCCGGATTTCTGTGTTCCCGTTCCACCCTGGCCACCCTCTGTTAAGAATTCATTTAAGTTCACTTTTCTGTCTTCATCAATTATCATTCCTGTAACCATTCCTTCGCCTACCTGCCATGTCAGGTCTGGTCTTGCCCAATCTTCATCGAGAGAATCAACTAAAACTTTCTTTTTTTCCCAATCATCACTAGTATCTTGCCTGAGGAGGGCTATCGCTGCATTTATTCCTCCTTTTGCAACATATAAAGCTTTTAAGCTGTCCCTGAAATTAGTTGCAATACTTGCATCTACCCTCATTTCGTAATTAAACTCTAAAACTGTTATCAGTACTAAGGTAGTTATCAATAATACTAAGGCTAATGCAAAACCTTTTTCTTGCTTGAAAGATTTAAACACTTTTACCCTCAATTACCCTGCGGAAGGAAAACCGTGGTACTGAATTCCCTGTTTTGCCCTTCATCATCCTTTAAGGTCAAAGTAATTCTTACTGCTTTAGGAATCTTATCTATCTGGGCTAGATTTTCCTTGTCGTCCCATTCGTCTATCCATCCGTCTCCAGAATAATATTCAAAATTTATCCCTTCGCAGTTATCCAGGAATACCTCACTTTTTTCCTTCTCCTGGTCTTCTCTAAAGAAAACCTGATCCTCTCTTCTCACTAAAACATAGTATTCCTCTTTTTCACCTGAAGCTGCTTCAAGATTGTAGGAGATTCTAAGGAGTGAAGGTTTACCATTCTCTCTTGAATAATTAGCGTTAGCCCTGCTTACAAAGTTCAGTTCATCTGCATTTGTCCCGTTAATTTCGTCATTCGTTCCATAAAAATAGGAGCAAGCCATCTCATCTTTGTTGAGAAGAGGTACTGCCTGTTCAAGCTCTTCTGAAATTCTGTCAAGGACTAACCTCGCCTTCTGGTAAATCTCTATTTTTTTTTGGGTCTTTTCTGTTGTAAAAACAACACCTGTGTATGCCCCGTAAACAAAGGAGGATATTACAGCAAATATAGCAATTGAGACTACCAGTTCAAGCAGTGTAAAACCGTTTTGAGTCCGGTTCAGGGATTCAAAGGGTTGAGGGTTCAAAAATCCCCCCAACCCCCCTTTAGCAAAGGGGGGCGAGGGGGGATTTGATTTCAGCTTGACCTCTTGCTCCCTTAAACCTCTTACTTTCCTGACATTATAATTCTTAAGCACTGCACTTAGCTCCTTGAATCCTTGGATCCTTTCTCAATCTTTTTTCACCAACAAAGTTTGAAGGGTATAGTTTCTCTCCCTGTTTCCTTCCTTCCAGGAAATTATTAAAATAATATTTCTTATATCTTCAAATGGAGTTTCTTTTACTTCCTCTCTCCAGTTGAATTCGGGGTGTTTTTCAAATGTTCCTTCTGTTTCCCCTATATCCGGGAAACCATCAAGTTCAATCTCAGCCATCTTCTCTTTTGCTAAAAAGAGAAGATTTGTGTTGGTTATTGATTCATTTGCAATTAAGATGCTTTGGGACTGAGTCTTTAAAGCAGCGACCAGGGCAATTGACAGTATTGCCACTGCAACCATTATTTCTAAAAAAGTAAAACCCTTCTCTTCACGCATTTGCTAATTCTGAATAACCTTCTTTAATCTCTACCTGTCCGGTTAATGGAGAGATGATTAAGGTATAGTCTGTATCTCCGCTGCGGAGATGTATTAAATGTTTTTCTAAAAGCCCTCTTGGAGTGAAAAGAACGATGTTTTCACCTTTGCTATATTTTTCCTTTGCAGTAGCAACATCAAGGAGGGTTATCTTGTCAGAAAACTGTACGTGAAATAAGTGTGTAGAGGCCTCTTCGGAAAGTTCCCCATTACTATCCGGGATGGCAACCCAGTAACGGTTTTTGTCAAAATCTAAAACAAAATAATATGTCTGCTTGTGCATTGCAGCTAAGCTGAAGACTTCTTTTATATTTCCAGCCATTCTTCGCAAGGAAAATTTTAATTCGGTACGAAAAATCCTGTCCCCTATGCTTGGGATAACATAAAATCCCATAAAGCTTAAGATGAATATTACTACTGTAAGCTCTATTAGGGTGAATCCTCTGTTTTTTTTCATTTTTTATTTGTAAGTTTTATCCAGGTTCCAGCTCTCTATGTCGTCTTCAGTCCCGCTCTCTCCGTCTTTGCCACAAGACCAGAGATCGTAATTCGGGTTATTAATTCCCGGTGAAAGGTATTGGTAAGGTTTTTTCCAGGAGTCTAATGGCACTTTTCCACCCTCAAGATATCCCCCTTCTTTCCAGTTTTTTGATGTTTCTGCTGAAGCCGGAGCCTTTACCAATGCCTCAATACCCTCTTCTGTTGTGGGGTAATTCCCGTTATCTAATTTATAAAGCTGGAGTGCTCCTTGCAGTGAAGCAATGTCACTTTTTGCTTTTGCAATATTTGCTTCATCAATCCTTCCGATTACTGCTGTACCAACCAATGTTGCAAGAATACCGATTATTACAACAACGACCATTATTTCAATAAAAGTAAAACCTGAACTTGATAAAACCATTTTTTTCATTTTAATTTTTCCTTTTCCTTAAATTAAGCTCACTGGGCAAGCCATCGGTTTGCCCCTACTTAACGCAGGCTAAAGCCCGCGGCTACCTTAGAAATCCCTCCGGATGCGTTACTATATTCCTCTCCGGACGGGACGCCTGTCCTACTATTCACTGACCACTGCTCACTGCCCATTAAGCACTCACCTGATTCCCTTTGTCATATCAAAAATTGGAAGCAGGATTGCTATAACCACAAAACCGACAGCGATTCCCATTATGACTATCATTATAGGTTCCATTAAGGAAGTAAGTGCTTTTACAGTAGAATCTGTTTCACTGTCATAACTTTCAGCTATTTTTAAAAGCATCTCCTCTAATTTTCCGCTTCTTTCTCCTGTAGCAACCATATGTATTACAATAGGGGGAAACATATTGCTTTTCTTTAATGGAGTAGCTATGTCTGCTCCTTCTGAGATATTCACACCTGCTTCCTCGATTGCTTTATACATAACTTTGTTAGCCACTACATTTTTAACAATGTCCAGCGACTGTAGCAGCGGGATACCGCTGTGGAGAAGGGTACCCAGCGTCCTTGCAAAGCGGGATATTGCAATCTTATGGAATAGAGTGCCAAATATAGGCAGTTTCAGCTTCATCTGATCATAAAAATATCTTCCTTTTTCAGTATTAATACTCCTTTTAGCCAAAAAGTAGGCAATAAAAAGACACAGTATCAAAACCCACCAGAAATTTTTTAGAAAACTACTTATTCCAATAAGCATTACGGTGGGAAGGGGTAATGCCTGTTTGGTTTGCTCAAAAATTGATGTGACTTTTGGTATAACGTAAGCAAAAAGAAAGGTCAATATTGCAAAGCCTATAACGCACATGATTATAGGATAAGCAAGGGTTGCCCTTATCTTGTTTCGCAGCTCGTTCTGCTTTTCAGAAAATTCAGCAAGCCGTTCCAGTACAATATCCAGAGCACCGCTTGCTTCACCTGCCCTGACCATGCTTGTATATAGGTTTGAAAAATAGCGCGGGTGGTCTGAGAGGGCTTCAGCCAGGGAACTCCCTTCATTGACTTTTTCCCTGATCTGGAAAATGACCTTTTTTAATTTAGACTCTCCAAATTGGTCAATCAAAGCATTAAGAGCCATCAAAAGTGGAAGGCCCGCATTTAAGAGGGTTGCAAGTTGCCTTGAAAAAAGAGAGATCTCCTGAGGTTTAATCCAGCTTAAAAGCCCTTTGATACTTGGCAGTTCGAAAGGCTTTTTCTCACTACCTTCACCTTCGTTAAGCTCTCTTACATTGGTCAGGTGGAGTTCCAGACTTTTTACCTTTAGCCGGGCGTCCTGGAGAGAGTCTGCATTTATTAAACCATTAACCTGTTTCCCTTTAAAATTTAAAGCGCTATATTCATAAACACCCATTTCTTTTTATCACTCCTCATGAGCTACCCTCAATACCTCTTCAATAGTAGTAAGACCTTCTATGACTTTCCTTGCCCCATCCTGCTTTAAAATCATCATGCCATTTTCCATAGCCTGCCTTTTTATTGTGCTGGAATCATACTTCTCAAGAACCAGTTTTTTTATTGGCTCATTCATTTTAAGAATCTCAAATATCCCAATCCTACCCCTGTATCCCATATTCAGGCATGAATGGCATCCCTTGCCACGGTAAAGAACACCATCTTTTAATTGATCCTTTGAAATCCCTATTTCAAGAAGTGATTCCTCCTCTGGTACATAGCTTTCCTTGCAGTCCTTGCAGATAACCCTTACAAGTCTCTGTGCTATTACAGCAGAAAGGGTCGAGGCTACTAAAAATGGTTCTATACCCATATCAAGAAGTCTTGTGAGCGCTCCCGCAGCGTCGTTGGTATGGAGAGTTGAAAGGACAAGATGACCTGTAAGAGATGCATGGATTGCGATTTCAGCAGTCTCTACGTCGCGGATTTCACCGACCATTACAATATCAGGATCCTGGCGCAGGATGTGCCTCAGCCCCATTGCAAAGGTAAGATTAATTTTTGTATTCACCTGGATCTGGCCAATGCCAAAGAGCTGGTATTCAACAGGGTCCTCAATAGTAATAATATTTTTATCATTTGTATTGACCTTAGTCAGGGCTCCATAAAGCGTTGTAGTTTTACCGCTGCCTGTAGGACCTGTGACAAGGATAATTCCATTCGGCCTTTTGATTAACGAATGTATAGTGCTTAAATCATCAGGGAAAAGCCCTATATCCTCCAGCCCTAGGAGTATGCTTGATTTATCAAGCAGCCTCATTACCACTCTTTCGCCAAACTGGGTCGGAATGATGGAAACACGGATGTCAATCAATCGGTCAGCAATCTTGATTTTTATTCTTCCATCCTGAGGCAACCTCTTTTCAGCTATATCTAAATTTGCCATTATTTTAATTCTTGAGATTATAGCAGACTGGTATTTCTTGGGAGGATTTATTGTATCGTATAGAATACCGTCTATTCTGTATCTTACCCTTGTGTCTTTTTCAAAGGGTTCTATGTGGATATCACTTGCCCTCTCCTTTACAGCCTGAAATAAAATGACATTTACGAGTTTGATTATTGGTGCATCGTTGGCTATATCAAGGAGGTCTTTTGGTTCATCAGTAATAGAAGATAGGGTTTCAAAGACATCTTCATCCATGTCTTTTATCATCTGCTCAGCATTTGTTGATTCATGGCGGTAATAGCGGTTAATTGCATCAGATATTTCTTCCTTGGAGCAGATAACAGGACTTGTTTCTTCATCAAGAAGCAATGAGATATCGTTCAAAGCTTGCAGGTCAAAAGGGTCTGCAAGGGCTACAAGTAACGACCCATTTTCTTTCCTTAAGGGGATTATCAGGTTATTCTTTAAGTAATTAAGGGGAACTTTGGATATAAAGTCCGGGTCTATGTCCTCGTCTGTTATAGAGTTTCTGAACGGTATGTTTAACTTATCTCCAATAATCCTTAAAACCTCAGCCTCTTGCATATACCCCAGACTAACTATGTTATCAGTTAATCTCCCTCCATTTTCTGATTGTAGCCTTATTGCCTCTTCAATTTGCTCCTGGGAAATATCAGGCTGGGTGGACAAAATTTCTGTAATTAAATTAATATCAATACTCAAAAAAAATACCTCCTTTTTTTAAATAAAAATAATTGATTTTTTATCTAATGTCAACCTGAAAACAGGGATTTCAAGTTTATCCTCTTGCTTTAAAAAAGTAAAATATTTTAGAGGGTTTTTATGTTTGACAAGGAGATTTTCCTCTGTT
>Ga0154831_1106_pt2 | contig 15653 bp, 18 predicted proteins | sample Rifle2008BG16ft_FD_116135 | JGI IMG/M metagenome (GOLD analysis project Ga0154831, IMG submission 116135) | Candidatus Schekmanbacteria bacterium RBG_16_38_11
GCTATATATAACCTCTACTTTTTCTGACCCTGCCTTTACTTTTTCAATATAACTATTTTTGACTTCTCCTGATACTGCTATAATTTTATCTTTTACCCAGGAGGTAAGCCTGTCCATAAAAATTTGCCTCTTTGAATCCCACTGATGGATACTGTGAATATGAGAAATTATAACAGGAACTCTGGCAATATAGGCCCCGATTGACCCGGAAATATTTGGCCGGTACATATGGGTATGAACAATATGTATGTTTTCCCGCCTCAAAAGAGATGCAAAGTTAAAAAGACTTTGGGGATGAATCCTCCCCTTAAAATATGATAAATGGATTTTAATAGATTGTTCTTCAAGTATGTTTGAATGTTCTCCCTTATCTCTTATACAGACAGCAGATACATTAAAGGTCTCTTTTAAACGCAAAAGGAGCTCAATAACTATTTTCTCTGCTCCTCCTGCCCTAAAATCTGATACGACTGCCATCAGATTAAATTTTTTTCCCACCATTTAAAGAAAGAACCCTCTCATATTTTTATTGATTTTGCTGCAGTGGCTATGGATAGAGACTCCCTGCTCTTTTTAAACAGAATGAGCAATTTTCTTCTCTTTTTTGAGACTATTCAAATTCAGTTTTTCAATCGTCTCATCTCATATCCTAAACCTTAGGAAGGGTTATCCCTTTTTGAGCCTGATATTTCCCACTCCTATCAGCATAAGAAATAATGCATTCTTCATCACTTTCAAAGAAAAGCACCTGAGCAATTCCCTCATTGGCATATATTTTGGTAGGTAAGGGACCTGTGTTTGATATTTCTATTGTAACATATCCCTCCCATTCAGGTTCAAAGGGTGTAACATTTACAATGATACCACATCTGGCGTAACTTGATTTTCCAAAGCAAAGGGTCACTACATTTCGCGGGATTTTAAAATATTCGACAGACCTCCCAAGGACAAATGAATGGGGAGGGATAATGCATACATCGCCTGTAAAATCGACAAACGATCTGCCATCAAAGTTTTTGGCATCAACTATTGTGCTATTTATATTGGTAAATTTTTTAAAATCCCGTGAAACCCTCATATCGTAACCGTAAGAAGACAGGCCGTAAGAAATATTTCCATTCCTTATCAGTTTTTCCTCGAAAGGCCTGATCATATCCTTCTCTTTAACCATGCTAATTATCCAGCGATCGGATTTTACTGACATAGTGGCACCTTAAAAATTTATTTGGACAGGCGGGACGCCTGTCCTACAAGTAAATATTTATACCCCATAAGAGTAGGTCAGGCGTCTCGCCTGACTAATTTTTATTTAATCAGATTCATGAACTCGGCTCTTGTCTCAGGCCTTCTGAAACCTCCAAGCATTGTACTTGTAACAGCAATGGAATTCTGTTTCTCAACACCCCGCATAATCATGCAGAGATGCTGGGCTTCAATGACCACTCCAACACCAAGGGGATCAAGTTCTTCTTTGAGAGTTTTCGCAATCTGGCTGGTAAGCCTTTCCTGTACCTGTAGCCTTCGTGAATATATCTCAACCAGCTTTGCAATCTTACTCAAGCCAACAAGTTTCTTTTTTGGAATATAAGCTACATGGCATTTACCAAAAAATGGGAGAAGATGATGTTCACAAAGACTGTAAATATCTATTCCCTTCAGAACTATCATCTCCTCATATTCTTCAGTAAAGACTGAGTCTTTAAATAGCTCCTTTGGATCTTCTTCATAGCCCTTTGTCAGAAACTTTAGTGTTTTGTGCACCCGTTCCGGAGTCTTTTTTAAACCAGCCCTGTCAGGATTTTCTCCGATTTCAGCAAGTAAGTTTCTAATTAATTCTTCCATCTGCTCCTCTATGTAACTTAAAATTTAAAACGAAAATTTAAAAACTCAAAACTTTTCGCTTTGCTCTTTCAGTTTTTAGCTCTCTTATCACCTATATCTATCAGGGTCAATGAGAAAGGGGTTAGTATCTCTCTCCTGCCCAATCGTTGTTCTCTCACCGTGGCCAGGAAAAACTTCTATATCATCTTCAAGCGGCAATATCTTATTTTCAATTGACTCAATCAATCTATTATAGGAACCTCCGGGTAAATCAACCCTTCCGATTGAACCTGCAAAAAGGGTATCTCCTGTAAAGAGTTTGCTATCTATCTTTAAGCATACACCTCCTGGTGTATGACCTGGGGTATGAAGAACTTTTACCTCAAAGTCCCCGATAGTGGTTATCTCAGAGTCTTTTAAAAATATATCAACCTCAGGAACCGGACCACATTCAAGCCCGACAGATGCCGCCTGGATTTTCATGCTTTTTAGCATCGCTAAATCTTCTTTATGTAGATAAAATGGTATATTGAAATATTCTTTCACTTCCTTTACACCCCCCACATGATCAATATGTGCATGGGTGCAAAAGATTGCCACAGGTCTCAGGTTTTTTCTTTTTATAAAATTTATAATCTCCTCTGCCTCATCTCCAGGATCAATCAGGATAGAACTTTTATCATCCCTGCTTAAGATAAAGCAGTTCTCACCAAAAGGACCAACTATTAGACGGTCAATTACTAAAATTATCTTCTCCTCCTTACCATAAATTTTACTTTTTGCATTTTAATTTTTTAATTTCCTCCCTTTCCGCCCTTCCATTCTTCCCCCCCCTTCCATACTTCTTTTTTCCAGATGGGGGCTATCTCCTTTATCCTGTCAATAGCATATTTACATGATTGAAACCCTTCCTTCCTGTGTGGTGTAGATACTGCAATGGCAACACTTACCTCTCCTACCTTCAGTCTTCCAACCCTGTGGATAATCGCAATTTTACATATCTTCCATTTTCCTTTAATCTCATCTCCTATCTCTTCCATTTTCTTTTCAGCCATTTCCTGATATGCATCATAATCCAGATAAAGGACCTTTCTTCCCTCCAAGTCTTCGCGGGTTACTCCCAAAAAGGTTGTAATAGCCCCTGCCCTTGGGTCAGAAACATATTTAATAAGCTTATCTAAATCAATTTCCCCTTTTATTATCTTAAACATTCAGCACCTCATTTCACTTCTTCTCATAAATGTAGAAACAGGCCTTTAGAGGCTGTTGAAAAACATAAAACATTTTTTTACTGCCTGCCTGACGGTAGGCAGGTAGGGGCCGCCGACCTGCTGGCTCTCTGAAAAATAATATAAAATTAGAACCGATAGGCGGGGTTTTCTAACCCCGCCATTTTATATTTGGCGGGACAAAAATGTCTCGCCTATCGTAGCCCTAAAATAAGAAAGCTAAGACCTCCAAACAATGACACCCAATCAACCCTTTTTCAACACCCTCTGAAGGTCTGTTTATAGAACAATCTGCTATATACAATTCATCCTCCGCTTACAGGAGGGATCAAAGCTATTTCATCCCCTTCTTTTAAAAATTCATCCTTCTTTGCATATTCTCTGTTTATTGAGATAGCAAGAGAACTTTTAAAGCTTCCTATTGGTTCATATTCTTTTTTGAGCCTATTCATTAAATCCGAAAGCCTCGAATCTTCTGGAAGCTCAAGTTCAAGCTCACCAGTGCCCATCCTTTCCCGCACAACGGCAAATAATTTTACTTTTACTTTCAAGTCTCTTTCTCCCTTAAAACCTTATAGTAGAGCATCAAGGTTTTTTCCACCATTATTTCGTTTGTAAAATTTTCTAAAAACCTTTTATATGCACAATTTCCAAATTCCCTTGCTCTATCAGGGTTCCTAATAAGTTTTAAAATTGCTTCAGCCATTAGATGTGGCTCTCTTGAAGGTACTAAAAAGCCACTCTTACCTTCTTCTATCAATTCCGGCAGGATTCCAACCTTTGTCGCAACACAAGGCTTTGCCATTGCAATTGCTTCAAGGGTAGCCCTGCTTGACCCTTCAGATCCGACTGAGGAAAGGACAAAAATATCAATGGCAGCTAAAATATTCTCTATATTATCCTTAAATCCTGTAAATATTATTTTATCTTCAATCCCCATATCCATTATTATTCTCTTCAGTTTATCCATATCTTCGTCTTTAAATTTTTTATCCCTCCATCCAGCAATTATGACTTTGACATTATGTGCTTCCCTTACTACTTCTCCAATTGATTGAAGGAAAAAGTTATGCCCCTTAATTGTATCCAATCTTGCAATATTCCCGATTAAAATCTCATCATCCTTTATATTAAATTCTTTTCTTACCACCTTCCCATCAACCTGGGGATGAAACCTTTTGCAATCCACTCCATCATATATAGTCTCTATCTTTTTTTTATCATAACCGTTCTTGTCAAAATAGTTTTCCCTTATAATACTTGAGACAGCTATAACCCTATCTGTGGAGTTAAAAAGATAAGTATTTAACAGGTTTTTTTTTACAGGCACCGGGATATGCCTTGTCCTTATAAAAGCAGGTTTTTTCCTTACTAAGGCTCGAGCTAACGCACCTATCCAGTATTCAGGAGAACAGTGGGTATGAAGGATGTCTATATCATTCTTTTCTATCAAATCTTTTATCGTTAGCACATCATTTATATATTGCTTAAAAAATTTTATATTAGGTTTAAATTTGTTGCTCATAACAACTGAAGTAACAGTAGGGACTCCAATTGAAGTTAGAAGTTCAAAACCAAAACTGTTCCTGTTACATACACAAATCACATTATGACCTCTTTCATAAAGCTTTTTGGAAAGAAATGCTGCTGAAGCACCGGAACCACCTCTGTGCGTTATTCCTACAACCTGTAATATGTTTAATCTTTTTTTATTCACAGGATTTTTCCCCTTTATTGAATCAGAGTGGTCATCTTCAATTTTGCCTGCAAATTGTATAAGTCAACTTCATTTGTCTGTTTTTGTTTTTTTCTTTTCAAGTTCTTCAAAGTAGAGTTCTTCAGTAAGAGCAACCATCCTTTCCTTTGTGAACTCTTCTTCTATCATTTTTCTTCCAGCTTCTCCAAATCTTTTTCTTAATGAGCTATCTTCTATAAGTTCGATAAGTCTTTTTGCAAGCTCATCACTATCTCCTGGTTCAAAAAGAAAGCCGGTTTTGCCATGCCTGACAGAGGTATTAATACCTCCAAGGTCTGATGATACTACGGGTTTTTTCATTGCAAATGCCTCGAGTATTGCTGTCCCAAGTGACTCCCCGGCAACCGGAGTAAGAACAAAGATGTCCAGAGCAGCCAGAAACTTTGGTATATCTGTTCTGAATCCGGCAAAGATAACTGAGTTTGTTATATTCATTTGGATTGCCTTTTTTTTAATGTTTTCCTCTTCAGGGCCTTCACCTGCAAGAATAAACTTTGCATCAGGCCTTTTCGAAATCACAGCTTTCGCTGCAGAGAGAAGTACTTCATGCCCCTTCTCCCGTGCAAATCTACCAACCATCCCTATAAGCGGAGTATCCATCCCTATACTGAATTCTTCTCTTATTTCTGTGCCGTTCTCCATAGCTGAGAACTTTTCTATTTCTACACTGCTTGGAATTATTTTTATTGAGTTATAAGGAACGAGTTTATTTTCTTCAAAGATCTTTACTACTCCATTTGATACAGCAATCACTTTATCAATCATTTTTCTGTAAAGCAGTCTGTTGAAGAGGTGTGTAGATATGGGGAAAATGTTGTGTCTTGTCCTTATTACTACCGGCTTTCTGTGAGAGAAAATTGCGGCTGTAGCCGCAATCCATGTGTCTTGAGAACCATGGGTGTGGACAATATCAATCTCATTAACTTCTATAAGGTTTCTCACTTTAAGTACTTCGTCGATTTTGTTCAACAGAGAAAATTTCCTTGAGAACTCAAGATCATTATAGGTAGGTATCCCCTTTGCTTTTGCCCTCTGTACAAGGGTACTATTTCTTGGTGCTGCAATAATCACAAAATGTCCCCTGTCAATGAGGCCTTCGGATTTCATCAGTATCCTGTTCGGCTGTCCTCCCCAGCCACCTCTGTGATTATTGGTCTGGAGTATTCGTAGATTTCTCATGTTACCTTATTTTGTTTGATTTTTAGTTTTCAACAAACCCAAATATATTTTCTCAATTTCCCTGACATTTTTTTCAATTGTAAAGTTTTCAATTACTCTCATATATCCCTTTTCTCCCATTGTAAATCTTCTTTTTTCATCCAACATTAATCTCTCAATTGCCTCTGTTAATTTTTGCTGATCGCCTGAAAGAAAAAGTTCTCCCGTAATACCGTCAGCAACTACTTCAGGGACTCCCCCTGTATCAGATGCTATTACAGGTTTTTTCATTGCCATTGCTTCAATAATGCTCCTTCCGAAACCCTCATTGGAGCTTGGCAAGGATGGAAAAACTGCAAGGTCAAGGGCTGCCGTTATTTCAGGAATGTCTTTCCTATGCCCGGTAAAGATCGCTTTTTTATTAAGCTTTAAGGTATTGCAGTATTTTCTTAACCCCAAATAATACCCTCTCTCTCTCATAGAGCTTTCACCCACAATTATTAGTTTTATATTCTCATATTTCCCGGCTAAAGACGCAAAAGAGTTTATGAGCAGTTTCTGCCCCTTGGTCCTGTCCACCCTGCCAACCACCCCTATAAGAAAATCCTTCTCATCTATATTAAACTCCCTCCTTATTCCCCCACCATTAACCGAATCATTAAACCTTTTAATGTCCACCCCGTTATAGATAGTAATAGCCCTTTCACCTTCCTGCCTGCCAATGCATCTCTTTATTTCATCTGAAACACAGATTATTATGTCTGCCCGGGGTAAAAAATATTTTTTTACTTTATCCTTTGTAAATGTATTTCTCAAATGGCATACTGAGGGAATTTTTCTCAAATTTGCAGGTACAACTCCGTAAGGATTGTCCCATAAGGTGTTGGAATGGACCAAATCAATTCTTTTTTTGCGGATTAGTTTCTGAATTAAAAAAATTGATACCGGAATCCTTAAAAAAGATTTTGCCTTTCTCCACATCCCCATTTTAATGATCTCAGTATCAATATTCAGTTTCTTCAGCTCACGGGTAAATTCACTTTTTTTTGAAGTAAGGACAACAGGGTTAAATCTCTCCTTATCAAGCCCCTTCAAGAGGCCAAGAAGGCTTTCAATTGACCCGCCCAACCGGTCTACACCCTGGATATATAGAATGTTAAAAGGTTTATGTGACATAAACTTTTTTCTGAAAATAATTTCTCTTTTTGAAAATGCGGGGTTAGAAAATCCCTCCTTTACCTGCCTGCCGGCAGGCAGGTCGATAAGCGGGACACAAAGAGCCGTCTTGAATCTGATAAACTCTATGCTGCTTCTCCTTGCAAAAATGACTATAGGTTAATATATGCCCTTGCGAGCATATATAGCAATCTTTTTGAGCATTATAATGAAGTGGTATCCTTTGTCTTATATCTTTTTCATTCTTATAGCATATTTCGCCAGCTTTTTAGTATAATTATTTTCTAAATCCTCTCTCACGCTCTTTGATTATGACACAGCCTCTATGAGGTTGTGTCATAATTAAAAAAATGGTAGCCGCAGCCTTCAGGCTGCGAAAAAATTACAATAATTTTAAATAGTTATACGCAGGCTACCTGTCTGCCGACAGGCAGGAAGCCTGCAACTACCAAAAAATAGGATTGCGACACAGCTTGTGTGGGAGAGGGACAGGGTGAGGAGTAAAATTTTCATAAGAAATAAGCTTAACAAAATACCCCTTGACATTTTGTCTTTTTATGTTAATTTTACATTGTTAAATTTAAAAACTTTTGAAGAAAAATATAAGGCGAGCTTAAACAGCTCGCCAAAAATTTTGTATCCAACAGGTATAGTCTTCATTGCAAAAGCTGACATTAATCAGGCATGGGGAATCCGTACTTAATTCCCAGAAAAGGATCCAGGGAAATTTTGATTCAAGCTTAACCCGCAGAGGAAAATCGCAAACTGAACTTCTCAGCCAGAGGATAAAACAAAATAGTGAAACCTTTGATTTTATCTTTTCAAGCCCTTTAAAGCGAGCTTCTGAGACTGCGGATATAATCTCAAACTATCTGGGGCTGCCTGTGAAAATTATTAATGGGCTTAAGGAAATTAACCTTGGTGACTGGGAGGGAAAATTAATAGAAGAGGTGAGGGGGTCAGAACCTCGCTTATTCAGCGATTTTATTTCAAAACCGGCACAGTGCTTAATTCCTTCAGGTGAAGATCCAGTAGATTTTCAGAAAAGGGTAGTAACTTCTATAAAGGATATACTGGAAAACCACAGAATGAAAAACATCTTAATCGTATCACATGCCGGAGCGATAAGTGCTTTTCTCTGTCATCTGCTTAATTTAAACTTAAATTGTATGTGGAATATGAACAGTGAAAATACTTCTATAACTCAAATTATCTTTAATAATAATTCGTTAAGAGTTACCCTATTCAATGATATTTATCATCTTAATGGAGGGAAATGGATAAATTAATATTAAATATCAAAACTCAAAGTTCAAAATTATCGTAACATTAAAAATCAAATATCAATGATAATTCCTTAATTTTGATTTTTGAATTTTAATTTTTACATTTATTTTATTTGGCATTTGAATTTTCAGTTATCTTTGCCAATAATAAATAATAATGAGTCATCAAACCAATAATTTTGGAGGTTCTCATGCCTGAATTAAGAAAAGACCCGATTGTAGGACGATGGATAATTATCTCCACTGAAAGAGCTAAAAGACCAACTGATTTTGTAGCAAAACCCGAGGCAAAAAGAGGAGGTTTCTGTCCCTTTTGCCCCGGAAACGAAGATAAAACCCCTCCGGAAATCATGGCATACAGGGACAATGGAACCCAGCCTAATACAACGGGATGGCGGATGAGGGTTGTCTCTAACAAATTCCCGGCTCTGATGACAGAAGGAGATCTCAATAGGGCAGGAGATGGCATATATGATAAAATGGGAGGTATAGGAGCTCATGAAGTCATCATTGAGACACCTGATCATGAACTGACCCTATCTACTATGCCTCTTTCAGGAGTTATAAATGCATTATATGCATATAAAGAGAGGTTGATTGACCTTAAAAGGGATCAAAGGCTGAGATATGTAATGATCTTTAAAAACCATGGTGAAGCTGCTGGAGCCTCTCTTGAACATCCGCACTCTCAGCTCATTGCCCTTCCCATTGTCCCCAAAAGGGTACGGGAAGAACTCTTTGGTTCCAAGAATTATTTTGAGTACAAAGAGCGCTGTCTTTTCTGTGACATAATCAGGCAGGAAATTGAAAGGGAAATCAGGATGATTGAAGAAACAGATTATTTTATAGCCATTTCTCCTTTTGCACCCCGTTTCCCTTTTGAAACCTGGATAATGCCTAAGATCCATAAAGCAGTTTTTGAGAACCTGAGTGATAATGAACTTTCCTCCCTTGCCGTAATTTTACAGAACACTTTAAAAAGGATTGATAAGATATTAAATTTTCCGGCTTATAACTTTGTTATTCACAGTGCGCCATTTCATGACAGCCAGAGTGAATCATACCATTACCATATTGAAATTATGCCTAAATTGACCAAAGTTGCCGGTTTTGAATGGGGAACAGGGTTTTATATTAACCCAATGCCTCCTGAGCTTGCAGCAAAGTATTTGAGAGAAGAGGGTTTAGTAGCAGAAACACAACCATTAGCAATTTGATTCTCTGGTTTATTATGGATATTGAAAAGATTCAGGTAAAAATACTCCAGCAAATAGTTAAAATTGCAAATGCTAAGCCTGATCTTAAAACCAGGCTTTCGAAAATTGCCAACCTCATAAAAGATGATTTTAACGTGGCTGTCTGTTCAATCTATCTTGCAGATGACACCCGGAATTTTTTGATTTTGCGCGCAACCACAGGCTTGGACCAGAGCCTCGTAGATAATGTCCAGGTCCCTATAGGAGAGGGACTTACCGGCGAATTTGCACGGGAGAAAAAAGCAATAGCCTCTGACGACCCGCAAAGGATATTTCCTAAAGATTTTCTTCCTAAAAAAGATCTTCAGAATATCAAATTTTCAATCTCTATTCCTCTTTTTGATGAAGAGGATTTTCTTGGTGTAATGGATCTTCTTTCAACAGAACAAAATCCATTTGATTCCAAGACAGTTGAATTTTTAGAGTCAATAGCCAACCAGGTCTCTGGCATAATCAGAAATGCAAAGATCATTTACGAAGCAAACCACAGCCTTTCGGAATTAACAAAGCTAAATGAAATCGGAAAGGCTCTAAATTCCGCTTCATCATTAGATAGCTTGCTGAATCTTATTGTAAAAACTTCTCTGGAGTTAATACCTGCAAGGGGCTGCATTTTAAGGTTGCTAAATAAGGAAACCAATCTTTTAGAGATAAAGGCTTCCTCAGGGTTTGAAGAGTTTGTCAGGCGTACTCCTACCATTGAACTTGGACAGAGTGTAGCCGGTATAGTAGGAAAGGAAAAGACTCCGCTGTTAATACATGATATAAGGGATGAAACAAGTCTAACTCCTACAAGCAGAGACCTCCCTTTCACATCAATACTCTGTGTACCACTGATTTCCAAAGACGAAGCCATAGGGACAATCGGACTGCTTGATAAATTAAAGGGAGAGAGGATAGAAGTTGGTTCAATTTTTAATCAAAAAGACTTACGCCTTCTTGCAACTCTTGCAAGCCAGGCCGCAATTGCAGTGGAAAGGACATTTTATTATGAGAACATGCAAAAGCTCGCTAAAGAAAAGGAACTAAAAATTCGTGAACTTTCAATCCTCCATGAAATCTCAAACGCAATGAGATCCACTACAAACCTGAACAGAAGACTCTACATGGTTCTCACTGCAGTAACTATTGGGGATGGGCTTGGGTTTAACCGCGCTTTTCTACTTATGGTAAATGAAAAGGCTAATGTTCTACAGGGTATGATGGGGGTTGGTCCTGCAAGTGCTGAAGAGGCTGGAAAGATTTGGTCTGGACTGCATAAAGAAGGCAAAACCTTGACTGATATCCTTCTTGCTAAAATCCCGATGGACGAGCTTTCAAAATCCAAAGTCAATGAAATAGCTAAGTCTTTGAGAGTCCAGATTACCCCTGAGACAGGGATACTGGCAAGAACCGTGCTTGAGAAAAAACCTTTTAATATCACCAATGCCTCGCAAGACCCAGAAGTCAGCAAAGATATCGCAGCTAAACTCAATACCAACCATTTTGCATCTGTCCCTTTACTTGCCAGGGATAAGGCGCTCGGCGTATTGTTAGTAGACAACGTTTTTAACAGAAAACCAATAACAGAAAGTGATTTAAACTTTCTGGTTATGTTTGCAAACCAGGCTGGCCTGGCAATTGAAAGTACGAGACTTTATTCATATTTAGAAGAAACAAACGAAGAGCTAAAAAGGACACAGCAGAGGCTCGTAGAGTCTGAAAAACTTGCAGCATTGGGAGAAATGGCTGCCGGAGTCGCACACGAAATAAGAAACCCGCTGGTATCAATTGGTGGTTTCGCAAGAAGGCTACAGCAGAAACTCAATGGAACCGGAACTGAAGCAAAATATTTAAACATTATTATAAGAGAGGTCAAACGGCTTGAAAAGATTTTACAAGATGTTCTTTATTTCTCAAAAGAATCTCCTCTCCTTTTATCAAAAAATAATATCAATGAAATCATAGAAGATACACTTCTTTTCTTTGAGTCAGAAGCCAAAGAAAAAAATATCACAATAAAAGTATCACTGGACAAACAGATTCCGCCATTTTTGCTTGATTCCCAGCAGATTAAACAGGTACTTATTAATCTTTTGACAAATTCTGTTCAGGCAATAGAAAAGAATGGCAAGCTTGACATAAAAAGTTTTCTTAAAAATAATAATAGTGTTGCGGGTGTTGAGATAACTGATACAGGCGGAGGAATCCCGGTGGATGTCCTTGATAATATATTTAACCCGTTTTTTACAACCAAAAATACAGGAACTGGCTTGGGGCTTGCTCTTACAAGAAAAATTGTTGAGAAACATGGAGGTCAAATAAAAATCAGGAATAAGATCGGCGAAGGGGTTACTTTTGAAATCGACCTCCCCATTGATAGCATTGATAGCCAGGATAAACCGTTTGAGGTATAAGGAGTTAAAAAAATTCTAACTCCTAAACAAGAACAAATTTTAACAGGGTGTTAAAAATTCGATTCACTGTCATTGCGAGCGAAGCGAAGCAATCTCAGTTCTCTAGCTGATAGCTGTCAGATTTTGAATGAGATTGCCACGTCGCTGTCGCTCCTCGCAATGACACCCAATAGACCATATTTCAACAGGCTGTTAAAATATGTATAAGCTATAAACAGTTTTTCAAAATAAACAAAACGGGGAAAGCAAAAGGAGGAATTTTATGCCAAGAATATTAGTAATTGACGACGAAGAAAATATCAGGCTCCTTTATGAAATTGAGTTAAAAGAGGAAGGATACGAAATCATCACTGCTGCAACAGCAGAGGAAGCTTTAAAAATTTTAGAAACCTCTGAAGTGGATTTAATAACACTGGATATCCGCCTGCCGGGTATGAACGGAATAGAGTTTTTAAGAAAAGTTAAAGAGAAAAAAAGAGAACTCCCTGTCTTGATGTGTACAGCTTATGATGATTACAAACAGGATTTTGGAGTATGGGCTTCAGAAGCCTATATTGTCAAATCATCTGATTTAGCAGAGTTAAAGACCAGGATAAAAGAATTTTTAAAATGAAAACCGGCTTAGTTCTTCTGATAAGTGTTCTGATCTGTTCATATTTTCTGGTAAAATATATCAGGCTTGTTCTCATTAATTCAAACTGCCGTGGGTTTAAAAAGTCGGCAAGAGAAATTTATACTCTACTAAGAGAAGAACCCCTTTTTCTTACCTTCTACTTTGGTTTTATTATTCTTTTAAGCCTTATTGGACTGGGTTTAGCCTCTCTTATAAATCTATTTCTGAAATCTTAATTTTAATCGATGTAATCAAAAAATATTTTTTCAAAATATTTTTCTAAAGTTTTCAGATAGATATAATTTTTTTCAAAAAATGTCTTGCAAAATTTTTCTAAATTTTTATCATGGTTTGGGTTTAAAAAAAGTTTTACAAAATTTTTCCTCGCTAACATATTTAAGCCTCCAGAAATAATATTAAATTATTATAACAATTTTTATTTATTACTTACAGGGGTATAATTATGGAAAATATTTGGAAAGAAACCCTCAACCTGATTTCATCACAAATCAATCAGCAATCGTTTGAAACGTGGTTTAAGCCAACTTCCCAGCTAAAATATTCTCCTGAGCAAAATACGCTCCATGTAGAAATTCCCAACAGCTATTTTAAATCATGGCTTACTGAAAACCACATGAACCTGATTATGAATACACTTGGGAAAATTACAAATAATCCTAATATGACTGTGGAATTTGTAGCAACAAATAGCAAAGATGCTGCTGAAGAGGCGAAAGACTCTCAAACTATTGTAGTAAATAGAAATCAAGTACCAAGAGGAACCCCTCCATTGCGCCTTAATCCCAATTACTCTTTTAACAATTTCGTTCTCGGCCCTTCGAACCAGTTAGCCCAAGCAGCTTCATTATCAGTCTCTGAGCTGCCAGGCAAAAGATACAATCCTTTATTCATCTACGGAGGTACAGGTCTCGGAAAAACACATCTTTTGCATGCAATTGGCAATAAAGCCTTTCAGAAAAATCCAGGCCTGAATATAAATTACATGTCCTCAGAAAATTTCCTGAATGATTTTATAATCTCCATAAGGTTTAGCCGTATGGAAGAGTTCAGAAACAGGTACAGAAAGGTTGATATTTTACTTGTCGATGACATCCAGTTCATTGGCGGTAAAGTGCAGACCATGGAAGAATTCTTTTTTACCTTTAACGACCTCTATAATTCACAAAAACAGATAGTAGTAACAAGCGACCGTCCGCCAAAGGAAATCTTAAACCTTGAGGAAAGGCTAAGGTCAAGGTTTGAGTGGGGCCTGATAGCTGATATTCAGGAGCCTGAACTTGAAACGAAAATTGCCATAATAAAAAAGAAAGCAGATCTCTGGGGCATTAAAATTTCTGATGAAATAGCAATGTATATGGCTAACAACCTTGGCTCAAATGTCAGAGAGATAGAGGGCGCTCTTCAGAAAGTAAATGCCTTTGCCCAGCTTGCAGGCAGTGAAATTTCCTTAAACCTGGTAGCAGAGGTTCTTAAAGGGCATATAAGACCTAAAGATAAAATGGTGACAATAGATGAAATTCAGAGAGTTGTTGCAGAAAAGTTCGACATAAAGGTTAATGATTTAAAATCAAAATCCCGCAGGCGCGAGCTTGTAACACCGAGGCAAATCGCCATGTACCTTGCAAGGCAGCTTACCAATGAATCCCTTCCTCAAATAGGGAGAAAGTTTGGCAACAAAGACCATACGACTGTAATCCACTCCATAAAAAAGGTAGAGGCAGATAAAAGTAATAACCCCATAATTTTCAGGATAATCGAGGAATTAAAAGACCAGCTTTCGTGACTGGAAGTTAAAGCATTTTGCTATTTTGCCATTGACAGTCCTGAAAATATTTCTATAATCAAAATCCTAATTTATAAGACAGGAATTATATGGAAGAGTTTATTACAGAAATTAAAAGTCTTGAATCTCAAATCACCCCTGAAAATAAATTACAAACTTTTGAAGGAATGGTTGATCTGATTGTTGACTACTTAGCAAAGTATTTTAAAGTCAACACTGACGAAGTGGCTATAATACTTGTGACATCCAACAGGAATTTCTTAAGATTCATTGCTCCCAAGAAACTCTATAAAGGCGGAGCTACATTTCCGATTTCAAAAAGAGAAAGCATTTCAACTAAAGTGATTACTACCCTTAAAGCTGATATTCAGAACAATCTTTCCAACATCAAACACCTGAGTATCTATGAACAGGTTAAAACTTCTGATAGTGGTCCAAAAATAATACAGAAGATGTTAACTCTCCCCTTAATAATGGAAGGTAAAGCAGTAGGAGTCATTCAGATAAGCAGAAAAGGTGATACACCCGAGCAGTCAGGGCCTGATTTTACTCAAACCGATATTCAAAAACTTCTTGAACTCTCTTCTTCTTTTTTACCATCTCTCATAAAAAGTAAACCTGATTTCATTTAAATTTTTGATTACACTGATTTTAAAAAGATTACACTGATTTTTTCTCACAAACTTAATCTGTGTAATCTGAATTTAATCATTTTAATCATGAAAATAATTTTTACTCTTTAATTGCCACAATTATCTTTTTCCCGATTTTCTTTCCTGCAGCATTCATTATATTTCTGATGCTGTTTATTATCCTTCCCTTTTTCCCTATTACAAACCCTATCTCCTCTTTAGCCACGGAAATCTCAAGTATTACAGTAGATTCGCTTCCAGTCTCAGTAATAATTACCTCCTCTGGTTTGTCAACAAGCTTTTGGACGATCATTTGAGTTAGTTCTTTCATTGTTTTCTCCTTTCAATCCACTGTAAATTTGAAAAGCAAATCCTCAAAAATTCTTGTACTTTTTTCTTTATAATTTAATTCTACAAGACCTTCTTGTCAACCAATCTTCTTTAAGGTTTCTGCGAAACCTTTGATAACAGAGATTTGAAAAAGATTACAGAAAAAATCCCCTCTTAACCCTCCTTTTAATATTTT
>Ga0154831_1031_pt3 | contig 14903 bp, 15 predicted proteins | sample Rifle2008BG16ft_FD_116135 | JGI IMG/M metagenome (GOLD analysis project Ga0154831, IMG submission 116135) | Candidatus Schekmanbacteria bacterium RBG_16_38_11
AATCTTCTTTCGTAATCTATGTAATCTTTTTAAAGGAGGGAAGTTTATGGAAAATAATCTCGCTCTTCAAGGAAAACGGCCTGTCTTAATTACTATCATTGCATCAGCTTTTATACTTTGGGCATTAATGGTCTTTTTTGATTTTTCAGAGATTATTCCTGAGATGAGCCCAAAAATGAACGGAAAATCAGTTAATGTAATTTTAGGTTTCAGGATTTTTGGAACTTATGCCAAGATTACAGATGTTATCCAGCTTATCTTAATAATTACAATGATCTATGGTCTTTTTACCATGAGGAAGGCAGGCTATTTTTTGACCTTTGCTTATATGGTGTATGCTGTTGTCTCTACCCATTCATGGGCTTTGATGGCAACAAATCTCCAAACTAAAAGAAAACTTACGTTTGACCTTATAGGGATATTTTTAGGTGGAGCAATATGTGTGATTCTATATAACTACCGTAAGAGGTTTAAGTGAGGATTTATCTATCTGGCTTCCAAATCCACCCCTTGCCCTCCTTTACAGACTGTGTCATAATGTAGCCGCAACCTTTAGGTTGCGAATAAGATTCGTTTAATCAAAAGAATTCCTCGATGCTTTGCATCGGGGTAAAATCAGTATTTGTTGTCATTCCCACGAAAGCGGGAATCCAGAGACAAGAGACTGGATTCCGGGTCAAGCCCGGAATGACAGGTAATTGCAATTAGTTCTAAGACTTTACTACCTCGCAGCTCTGCTGCGGGGTAGTTCATTATCAATGAGCTTAGCGCAGGCTAAAGCCTGCGGCTACCATTTAAACGTGAGTTGTGACACAGCCTGTTACTAAAGGAGGGAGCATAGCATTCTCATTTTCTAAAGAAAGAGACAAATAATTCCCACTTTGGAAAAGGGGGAATTCATGGTAAGACCCTCGGCTGAGCTTGGTCGAAGTCCTCAGTCGAACTATTAATGGAGATTTAACTCATTAAATTTTAATTGACAATAATATTATTTTTACTATATTAGTCTTAAATAATATTGAGAGGAGTTTAAAAATGAACAAAGCTAAATGTTTTTTGAGTTTTGCAGTTGTATTTTTTTCAATGACTTTAACCGCAATGGCTTTTGCAGGGGACTGGCATATAAAGGGAGATTTGTTTATTGACACTAACGATAATTTGATAAAGGACGGCGGTGAACCGGATTTACCATCTGATGCTACTATTAGTTGTACTGGTCCGGGGATGAATAAAGGAACTGGGGGAACAGAAACCAAGAGTACTAAGAAATCATTTGATTTTGATACTCATAAGAAGCCAGGTTTATATACTCTTACAGCCACTGATATTGACGACCATTCCGTTAATACTCCAAACCCGGTAATGGTCACAATGGAAAAATCGGAAATAAACGTAAACTTTGGTTATGATGATGAAGACCTTAAAAAACTATCCATTAGTGGGAGAGTTTTTGAGGATAAGAACTGTAATGGTGAGAGAAAAGGAGGGGAAAAAGGGTTAGAAGGAGTTACAATTACCTTGAACCCAGGAGCAATAACTACCTTAACTAAACACGATGGTAAATATAAATTCAAAGACAAAGACCTTCCTGCAGGTATATATACTGTTCAGGAAACTGATCCATCTGGTTATTGCAGCACAACTCCTAATACTATAACTGTCATCCTGGTGAAAAAAAAGGTTAAAAATCAGGATTTTGGGGATCATAAGCTTGGTGTTAGCCCTCAGAACGACTCTTGTTGTCAGTAAAAAATTAAAGGAACATTGTCTTTCTTACAATTTCAGAACTATCCACGCTATTTTTTTTAGGAGCCGGAGTTTTATAGGTTGGGATTTTAAGAAAGAATTTTAAATTATAAATTCTCTAAAAACCTCTCTGCGTCCATAGCGGCCATGCAGCCTGAGCCTGCAGCAGTGACTGCCTGGCGGTAGATATGGTCCTGCACATCCCCTGCAGCAAATACACCCGGAATATTGGTTTTTGTTTCTTCATGAGTAACAATGTAGCCACCTTTATCGCGTTCTAAGATACCCTGGAAAAGTTCAGTGTTTGGCTTGTGTCCTATGGCGACAAAGATCCCCTGGCAGTTTAGTATAGAGGTTTCATTTGTCTTTAAATTTTTAATTTTAATTCCTGTCACACCAGTTTTGGTATCTCCTATGATGTCTTCTACAGCACTGTCCCAGATAAAGCTTATTTTTCCGCTTTTAATTGCTTTTTCCTGCATGATCTTGCTTGCTCTGAGCTTGTCTCTTCTGTGAATCACTGTAATCTTGTTTGCGAACTTGGTAAGAAAAATAGATTCTTCCATGGCAGTGTCCCCTCCGCCAACAACGACCACTTCTTTGCCGCGGAAGAAGAATCCATCGCACGTAGCACAGGCTGATACACCCCGCCCCATAAGTTTTTTCTCTGCCTCAATCCCTAAAAGTCTTGCTGAAGCCCCTGAGGCTATTATCAGTGTTTCAGCTATAAAGAGGTTTTCTTCTATAAAAATCTTAAAGGGACGAAGACTTAAATCAACTTTAGTAACCTCTTTATCTATGAATTTTGTATTAAAACGCTCAGCCTGTTTTCTCATGGCTAGTACCAGGTCAGGTCCTAAGATTCCTTCTGGGAAACCCGGGTAGTTTTCCACATCGCTTGTTATTGTAAGCTGTCCGCCTGGTTCCCTGCCGGAAATGACAAGGGGCGAGAGGTTTCCCCTGGCAGAGTAGAGCGCTGCAGTTAAACCTGCAGGGCCTGAGCCGATGATGATGACCTTATAAATTTTTTCTTCTTCTTTTATCTTTTCCTCAATCTCAAAAAGTTCATCAAGCTTTCCGCTTCTGTCAAACTCTTTAAGATCATCGTACCCGCCGATATGCTGCGAGCCTATTAGAATCTGAGGAACAGTGTCTCTACCGGTTCTTTCTTCTAACTCTTTTTCTAAGGTTTCATTATCAGTTAAGTCAGTTTCTTTAAAAGAAAGCCCCTTACTTTTGAGAAGTTCTTTTGCCTTTCTGCAATAAGGACAATTTTCTCGTGTAAAAATAGTTATCTCTGGCATAGTCTATTACTCAAGTCTTACAGATATAAGAGGCTTCAGCCTCCCTTATTTATCAAATCCCCCCTCGCCCCCCTTTATTAAAGGGGGGTTGGGGGGATTATTTTTTTGATAAATTACTTTTAACCTTATCTAAAACTGCGTTTATAAATGAAGGAGATTTTTCTGTACCATATTTTTTTGCAATCTCTATTGCTTCGTTTATTGTTACATCAAAATCTATATCATTAAAATAAAGAAATTCACTTACTCCTAACCTCAGGATGTTTCTATCCACAGGGGGCATTCTCTCAAGTTTCCAGTTCTCAGAAACCTTTTTTAAAAGGGAATCAATTTTACTTTTGTTTTCGAGAGTATTTTTTATAAGCCTCTCAGCAAACTCTTTACCGGAGTTTTTGAAATCCGGATTAAAGTTTTTCCAGAAAATATTTAATTTCTCATTAGTTATTTCTTGCGTAATTTTTTTCTCGCTAAAATCAATATTAAAAAGAAATTGCAAAGCTATTTCCCTTGCTATGCGACGGAGCCCCACTTTGATCCTCTTTCTCTCATTTGAACTGCAAATCTATGCTGAAAATTTATAAGATTTTAATGATTGAAGTACTCCATCAAAAATTCTAAATCCTAATATCTAAATCGTTCGACTGATGGTTCGACAAACTCACCATGCAGCATCCTGAGCCTTGAACCTGCCAAAAGGTCGAAGGATCACGACGAAGTACTAAACAAATTCAAAATTCTAAATTAAAATGTTAAAGGGTAGGAGAGGCTTTAGCCTCTCTTTTATGTGCGACTAAAGTCGCCCTTACCCAAGTCTTAGATTTTGAATTTTGACATTATTTAGGATTTCGAATTTAGAATTTAATAAGCAGGTATTATCCAGTATCCTTTTACAGTGCTTTCAAGATATTTGTCATCTCGATTGCGGAGATGGCTGCATCCCAGCCTTTATTTCCCATTTTGGTGCCTGCTCTTTCAATTGCCTGCTCTATATTTTCAGATGTTATTATCCCGTAGCTAATCGGGACTCCATATTTTAGCTGAATTGATGAAATTCCTTTTGTAACTTCAGATGCAATATATTCAAAGTGAGGTGTTTGACCTCTAATGATTGCTCCAAGGCAGATTATTGCATCGAAATTTTTTGTCTCTGCAACTTTTTGCGCTACAAGGGGTATTTCGAAAGATCCAGGAACTTTTACTATAGATATATGCTGATCACTTGCCCCGTGCCTCAAAAGAGAATCAAGGCATCCTTCAAGAAGTTTTCCTGTGATAAATTCATTGAACCGGCTCAATATGATCGCGAACTTCAAACCTGATGCATCAATTTTCCCTTCAATAACTTTTGGCATAATAACTCCTCGTAATATTGATTAGCTATAGGCTGTAAGCTATAAGCCATAAATCCATAGGACTTACAGCCTATAGCTTACAGCTTAAAGCTATCTACTAATCTGTGTAATTATATTTCAGTTTAGATTTTATTAAAAAAGTGTCCCAACTTTTTTTGCTTGGTCTTAAGATATTTTAAGTTGCTTTCCATGGGAATTATTTCAATTGGGACTCTTTCAACAACTTCAAGGCCATAGCCATGAATTCCTATAATCTTTCTTGGGTTGTTGGTCATAAGCCTTATCTTTTTAAGCCCTAAATCAACTAATATTTGTGCTCCTATTCCATATTCACGCAGATCAGGCTTAAAGCCGAGATGTTCGTTTGCTTCGACAGTATCCATGCCTTTGTCCTGGAGTTCATAGGCTTTTATTTTGTTCGATAACCCAATGCCCCTCCCTTCCTGGTGCAGATAGAGGATTACACCTTTTTCTTCTTTCTCGATAATGCTCATAGCATGATGGAGCTGTTCACCGCAGTCGCATCTCTTTGATCCAAAGACATCTCCAGTAAGGCACATGGAGTGGACTCTCACCAGTATTTCGCTTCCGTCATCAACCTTGCCTTTGACAAGAGCAATATGGGTTTGATTATCAATAAGGCTCTTATAGGCTATTGATGTGAATTCGCCGTAATTCGTGGGCAGAATTGTCTGGGCTTCTCTTTTTATGAGAGATTCATGCCTCAGCCTGTAGTTTATTAAGTCCTTAATTGTAATTATTTTAAGACCATGCTTTGCGGCAAATTTCATAAGTTCTGGCACTCTTGCCATTGTTCCGTCATCATTCATTATTTCGCAGATAACTCCCGCAGGGTAAAGGCCTGCAGACTTTGCAAGGTCCACAGCTCCTTCTGTTTGTCCGGTGCGGACAAGAACACCTCCCTTTGCTGCTCTCAGGGGGAAAACATGGCCTGGTTTGACAAGGTCATGCGATTTTGTATTCGGGTTTATTGCAGTCAGTATTGTGGTTGCACGATCTGCAGCAGATATACCTGTTGTAACATTGCGTTTTGCCTCTATGGAGACAGTAAACGCAGTGTTAAAATGAGAGGTGTTTTCTGTTACCATCGGGTGCAGCTGGAGCTCTTCACATCTTTCAGGAGTCATGGGAAGACATATTAAACCCCTTCCATACTTTGCCATAAAATTGATGGCTTCCGGGGTTACCTTCTCAGCCGCCATTGTAAGATCTCCCTCATTTTCCCTGTCCTCGTCGTCACACAAGATAACCATCTTTCCCTGCTTTATATCTTCAATGGCTTCTTCAATTGTATTGAACTTGAAATTATTTTTTTCTTTTTCATTCTCCATGATATTTCGCTCCAGTCTTGCTAGTGTATTGTTCCTAACGCTTCTTTACATTTGTCTTGTCGTCATTCCGCATCCCCAATCAAGTTGGGGACAAGCTTGAGAAGCCTGCCCCGTACTTGATACGGGGGAATCCAGGGTTTCCCATGAAAATGGGAACCCAATTCATCTATATAGTTCCCCACTTCCGTGAGGACGACGTCTGGATTCCTGCTTTCGCAGGAATGACAAAATCAGTAAATCTACTTCTGAGACAGCACACTAGAATGCCTTTAAGCAAATCCGTGTTCCTTCAAATAATTTAAATCTAACTTTTTGTTTTTAGAAATTTCTTCTTCATTATTGAATTGGCTAAAAATTTTCTCTACATACTTGCCAATCAGGTCAGCTTCAAGATTTACCTGGTCACCAATGTCCTTTGTTCCAAGGTTTGTAAGCGTCAAAGTCAAGGGAATAAGAGCTACGGTAAAGTCGGTTTCAGTGCAACTGGCTACTGTAAGGCTTATTCCGTTAACAGCTATTGAACCCTTTTTAATTACATATTTTATTATATCCTTTGGACAGGCTATTGTCATTTCTGAAGATTGGTTTGAGGCAGGTTTTTTCATAATTTTACCTCTACCATCAATATGACCGGTCACAAGATGACCTCCTAATCTATCATCTAACCTTAAGGCTCTTTCAAGATTCACCACTGCACCAGATGTTATGCCGGAAAGAGTGGTTAACTTCAGAGTTTCCTCAGAGAGGTCAGCAGAAAATTCCATACCCATTTTATCTTTTACGGTCAGGCATACTCCATCAACTGCAATGCTATCCCCGATGTTTATAGAATCCATTATTTTATTTCCTTTTATTGAAAGCTCTTTAGCATTCCCAACAGACTTGACGGAGATAACTGTACCGGTTTCTTCAATAATACCTGTAAACATTAAAAGTCCCCTTGGGCAAAAAATAAAAGTCCAAATATAAAAATCCAACCGACTTAAATGACAACTTACAAAATTCAAATAACAAAATAAATCCAAATTTTAAAATTTAAAATCAGCTCATTTGCTATTTGATAATTTGTGCTTTGAATTTATTTTAAATTTTGAGCTTCGGCATTTGATATTAGCTCATCTGCCCTTATAATTCATAAAGATACCATTTTCCTTTTAAGCATAAATAATAGAGATAAGACAGTTTGTCAACCTTCATTTAACCGCTGTTATCTTAAAACAGCACGCTTCTGCTCCTTCTAATACATGGGCTACTTTTTTAGCCTTTAGGATTCCGTATTTTTCTAACAGCTCAAAATCCATATAACAGACCGGTTCACAGGGAGCAGGTATATTGTATTTCTTTGTAGCTGCAAGATGAGGGCAATTAGCTAAATATTCATACCAGACCTTCCTGCCTTCCTCTTCTCTTTCTTCAATCCACAGTTTCCAGCCAAAGATCTGGGATGAAGAGTCCTCAGCTTTCATGAGTTTATCTAAAGGTATATTTTTTATTTTCTCATAACTCTTTTTAAATTTTTCCTCTGCAACCTTTTTAAAGATTTCAACTCCCTTTTCCTTGCCAAGGCTTCTTTTAAGGTTTTCATAAAGCTCTGGCAAATAGAGCGCAAACCTTTCAAGCAGAATGTCTCTCTGTTTTGTGATATCAAGCATTTCTTGCCTCCTAATGTAAAATAAGTTGAAATATATTTTCTATTAAGATAGTCACATATTAACCTTAATCACAGGTATGTCAAGGCAAACCCGGCCGGGTTAAACGCATCTTTTGTTGTTATAACAATTCTCGTAATGACCCTTTGGGTCAGATTGCCTGACTGCCGGCAGGCTTCAGGGCTTTATCCCTTTCGCAAGGACGAGCGAAGAACCTTGCTTGCAATGACACAGTGGGCCGAGTTTTCAATCACACCTATTTAATCTTGATATGCTGCTTTTTATGTGTTAAATAAAAAAATAATTGCTGATAATAAAAAAGTACATGAATCAAAAAATATCTGGTGAACGCAATGGCAATCTTTATACGTAATATCCTGATTGATCTTGATGAGGTGGAAGAAAATCTTATGCGGGTCACAGCCCATATGAAGGATGTTGTCCATGATATTACTGTCAGTCTTTTTGTCTCTATCCCAGACTACAGGATTGAGGATGTTACTCTTGAGATGAAAGAAGCTCCGGAAAAAAACTGTCAGAAGCTTAAAGAAGTAATTGGTGAGATAAAAGGGCTTAAAATAGAACCGGGGTTTAATACAAAAGTAAAGAGGATTCTTTCAGGTAAAAAGGGCTGTGTCAATGTTTTGGGGTTGCTTACTGTTGCTGCTCCCCTTGCTATTAATATATCCTGGTTTATTAACCGCAAGAGGATGAGTATAAGTGATGCGGAATACCAGAAGATGAAACAAAAAGACATGCTTGATAAATGTATAGCCTTTAGCTCAGAAAACCTCGATACAAGCAAATTGGCGCTTTCAACTGGAGAGGTTGCAATCGAGCGTGAATGCTCCTAAATACCTCCTCCACCAAAGCGAAGAAAATAAAAAAGAAATTAGGGGTGATAGGCCGGTCACTCCTACATTATTAAACAATCTCCTATTGTAAAAATCATCAGGACCAGGCTTACAATACCATTCATGTTGAAGAAGGCTTTGTTGATTTTTGACAGGTCATTTTCTTTTATTAAAATATGTTCGTAAATCAGGAAAAGAGACGAGATGAGAATTCCTGCAATGTAAATCTTTCCCAAAAAAGAGAAAAAGGTGAGCGAGAGAAGGATCAGAATAAAGAGAATATGCAGGATTTTAGATAAGATTAAAGAGTTTTTTATTCCAATCTTTTTTGGCAATGAGTAGAGGCCATAGGACTTGTCAAAATCAAGGTCCTGCAGGGAATAGATGATATCAAAACCTGCCGTCCAAACGATTACAGCTAACCCAATAATGAGCGAGACTAAAGAGATTTCACCCCGGACTGCGACCCATGCTCCTATGGGAGCAATGCTTAAAGAGAGGCCTAAAAAAATATGGGATAAAGAGGTAAAGCGTTTAGTGAAAGAATAAAAAGTGATAATAAGAAGTGCCAAAGGTGAAAGAATAAAAGCTAACCGGTTGAGCCTGTAAGAAGCAAATCCAAAGATTAGGATTGAAAGGATTCCAAATATCCACATCTTTTGCTGACTCATTATGTTTGAAGGCAGAGCCCTGTTTTTTGTTCGTGGATTTATTGCATCAAAGTGAAGATCAGCAATCCGGTTAAAGGTCATTGCCCAGGTTCTTGCGCCTACCATTGCAACCAATATCCAAAAGATTTTCTCTTTTGGTGGTATGCCATTTGAAGCTATAAATGCACTCATAAAGGCAAATGGAAGTGCAAAAAGAGTATGTTCTATTTTTATTTCTATAAAAAAAGTTTTAATGTCCTTTAAAAGATTCATTTTGTTCCTATATGGATAGTGGTGACGCCAAAGGTAAGGTCCTTGTAACTTACCTTTCTGAATCCTGCAAGTTCCATCTCCCTTTTCATCTCTTCCTGGCTGAGGAAACTTACTACAGAGTCTTGAAGATAATAGTATGCATTTTTATCCCTTGAAATTATCCTTCCAGCCAGAGGTAATATTTTTCTGAAGTAAAAAAGGTAGAGAGAAAAAAGAAATGTACTTTTAGGTTTATAAAACTCAAGGATAACAGCCCTGCCTTTATCCTTGATTACTCTTCTCATCTCTGAAAGGGCGTCTTTTAAAGCCTCAATGTTTCTTATCCCGAAGGCAGAGGTTATAACATCAAAGGAATTATCCTTAAATGGAAGATAGAGTGTATCTGCACAGACAGGAATGAGATTAGAGTTAAGAGTTAAGAGTTTGGGGTTCGGAGTACTTTTTTCTGACTCCTGACTCCTGACTTCTGGCTCCTGTCTTTCTTTCTCTATCTTTTTTTTCCCTAATACAAGCATTTCCTTGCAGAAATCAGCACCGATTACCGTACCTTTAAAGCTGCTCTGCGAAGCAATAGCCATTGATAGATCAAGGGTGCCTGCACATACATCAAGAACCTTCGTTGGATTAGCGGAGAGGATTAATTTTGCAGTTTTTTTCCGCCAGAGCCTGTCAAAGCCAAGACTTAAAATATGGTTTAAGAGGTCATACCTTGATGAGATAGAGGCAAACATTCCTCTGATAGTTTCTTTGCTCTTTCCCAAGCCTTCTCCAGAATTAAGTATTAAGGATTAAGAATTAAGTTCTTAGTTCTTGCTTAATCCTTATCACTTAACCCTTAATCCTCACCCTATTATACCCTTCCATTTATAAGTTACAAGCTATTAATAGATGGTTGTGGATGACACCGGAGGGTGGTGAGGTTATCGGTGTTCGGTTTGCGGTGTGCGTTAAGCGGGCAAAGGATTAGAGAATTTGGCGATCTTTCAGCTTTTTGCTTATAGCTTCTCTACTTTTTTCTTTTTCATTGGCAGGATGACTGTAAAGGTTGTCCCTTTGTCCTTTTTGCTCTCTATCTCTATTTTTCCGCCGTGGAGGTTTACAACCTGGTTGCACACTGTAAGGCCAAGACCGGTCCCCTTTGATTTTTTGGTAAAGAAGGGTTCAAATATTCTTTTTAAATCCTCCTCTTCTATTCCGACGCCGTTATCCCTGAAGATTATCTCTATTTTGTCTTTGTCATCTTTTCCCGCCGCAATTGCTATTTTGCCTTTTCTGTTTGAGAGAGCTTCAAATGCGTTGTTCAGGATATTATTGAAAAGCTCTCCTATTTGAAGAGGGTCAGCCTCAATATAATCTTTTTTTATGGAATCGATTTTTTTATCAACAGAAATAGTTTCTTCACTGAACCTTTTTTTTGCGGATGCAATGCATTCATTTAGAATTTCATAAACTCGGAAAGTCTGGTAATGAGGCATTTTCAGCCGCGAGTAGAACAGGAGATTATTTATGATCTGGTCACTTTCAACTATCTTCTTTTCTATTGTAGCAAAATGCTTCTCGAGGGATGTAAGCTGCCCTTTTCTTTTGATATTATAAGCTGCTATTCTTATGGCAGATAAAGGATTGCGCAGTTCATGGGCAATAACGGAAGCAAGCGTGCCTATGTCTGAGAGACGCCTGGCAGACTCCAGATCTTTTTGGGCCTGCATCAGTTCCATCTCAGCCAGCTTTCGTTCAGTGACATTAACCAGACATAAGATAACAGTTTCTACCATACCAGATGAATTTTTTACAGGATGAAGGCTCCAGTCCCAGTATGTTATCCCCCGTTCAGGGTGTTGGGTATATATAAAAGGCTTTCCATGGGTAGAGTATGGTTCACCAGTTTTTACGACTCGGTTAAATATTAACTTGTTATCATCATCAGGATAGAGATCAAAGTAATTCCTGCCTGCAAAAAATTCAGGTGCCAGTCCGTCTGCCTGTGCATAGGCACGGTTTACACGGATAAAGTTAAAATTTTTATCCATGTATGCAATCAGAAGATGGGTATCAGAGAAAATCGTTTCCAGCAGCTCATTGGTTTCAGATAGTTTTTTCTCTGTTTGTTTACGATGAATAATTCCTGCTAGAGAATTAGCAATTGTGGTCAGGAATTCTTCCTTTTTTTGATCCCTGCGATAGTTTTCGCCTAAATAAATATTCAATACACCAAGAACCCTTCCGCCAGATATTATGGGGATACAATAGAGACCGCGAGGAATAACACCTTTCAATCTTATTTCATGCTCATGATCAATTTGGTCTGTAAATTGCATCTGCTGCTTTAAAGCTGCCTGTCCGCAAAAACAACTGCCAAAAGGAACCTGGGCACATTCTTTCTCTAAAAACTCCGGAAATCCTTTTTGGGTTTTCATGACTAAGAGGTCTTGTGTATTTTCAACAAGAAATATACTCCCCATTGACTCAGGTGAAAGCCATGGGATTGAAAGGAGCATATCGAGTGTGCGATCGAGGAGCTTTTCAAGGTCTAAATCTTCAAGGGATAGGCGTAAAAGAGAATTGATCATTTCCCCGGCGATATAGCTTTGCCGGATCGTATCTTCCATATCAAACTTCTGGATCCCATCGCCAATGACACGGGTTAGTGACTCGATGGACTCTATAGCCTTGGGTGATATCCTATCTGCTCCTTTATCAGCAAGATGGATTGCTCCAATTATCTTATTCTTATAGCGAACCGGGATAACCGCAACAGATGCATACCCATGCTGAGCGCACATACCGCGGAATCTCGTCTTCTCCTGTTCTGTAAGGCAATTAACAAAGTTGCCCAAATTGTTGCAGAGGAATGAGCCGCCTTGTGTCATGGCATTAAGATCCTGAGGTTCTGGTTGTCCGGTTATTATGCGAATGCAGGCACATTGGTCTTTTTTCACTGAAAGGCAATTCTCGGATTCCCAAAATTCCCGGCTAAAGCCTGAATACGACTCGTATGGGATTCCCCCTTCTTCATTCAGTATCCTGATACCGGCACACTGGCAGCCACTCAGGCTGCGAACAAACTCAATCACGTTATCTAAGTATTTTTTTCTTAAAGACATCCTGTTTAGTAGTTATAATTTAAAGATCACATTCCAAACCAGTTATTAAAATTGTTCTGTGCTTATTTGGGATTTTGTAAATGGAATTTTCTGAGTTATTTTGTTTGCAAATAATTCTCTGTGAAAGCCTGTTACCTCACGCTGAACTTCGTAATTGAATTTATTTTATTATATGGATGTTGATGCTTTATATTATTCCGCCTGGTTTTCTCTTTCCAACTCATTTACCAGGAGATTTTCAATTTTTGCAATCATGTCCAATGGATTAAAAGGCTTCATAATGCATGTTTCCATGCCATACATTGTTGTCAGCGAGGAATATTCTTCCCGGGTAAAATAGCCTGTCATAGCCACAATAGGGATTGTTGCAGTTTCCGGAGATTGTTTTAAGCTCTTTGCCACCTGAAATCCATCCATTACGTCCATTTTGAGATCAAGGATTATCAAATCCGGTTTTGCTCTTCGGGCAGCATTCAAAGCAGTTGTACTGTCATTAATTGCCACCGCAGCGTAGCCGCTTAAGATAAGAGTTTCCTCAAGTTCCTCTAAAAACTCTTTGTCGTCGTCTACTATCATTATTTTTTTTCTTGTCAATTTCTTATCCTCCACATGATGCAAGATGCAAGTTGTGAAAATTAAAAACTCAAGGAACAAAGCTAAAAACCATCCTGCCTTGCTACCCTGACACTTTGATGCTTTCCCTTATTTTCTCTATCACTTTAAAAATTTGAAAATTCTATAACTATATATATTTTTTTAAAAAAAATATGTAATGGGATAATTCCCCTTTTTTCTGACTTTATTCTACTGACTTAGCTGTATGGTATAAGCTTTAGGCTGTAAGCGGAAATATATGAGTAACAAGTGAATGAGTTAGAAAAAAGTGTCAAAGTATCAAAGCAAGGCGAAAGCAGGAATCCGGATGTCGTCCCCGTGAAACTTGTCCTCGACTGCGATCGGGGAATGGGGAACCAGAAAACAATAACCCTGGATTCCGTGTCAAGCACGGAATGACGGAGAAGCCGATAGCTAACTTTAATACCTTGACACTATTATACTTTGATACTGTTATGTCTTTCAGTTTTTTGCTTATAGCTTAAAGCTTACGGCTTATAGTCGTTCTGGTTGGAATTTGTGGTCTGAAATTTAACTTTGCAGACTTAAAGCTTATTACTTAAAACTCGTTACTTGTTACTCCTCACAGGGATCTAATCCTTTTGAGCATCATTTCCAAATCAAAGGGCTTACCCATGATTCCATCAACAACACTTGTTAACTTTTCCTCTTCAAGCAATTTCTCGATAAAAGGCCTCCCGCTGATAATAAAGACTGCAGGCTTAGGCTTTTTCTCTTTTACTATTTTAAGCATGTCGATTCCATTTAACCCCGGCATCTTAAAATCAAGAAGAATGACATCGTAATTATTTTTTCTGATAAGCTTCTCTCCCTGGTTTCCGTCAAGGGCAGTTTGAACTGAATACCCCTCATCATTCAAAAATTCTGCCATTTCCTCGCATAATTCTGCATCGTCATCGATGATTAGGATTTTTTTTGCCATTGTTATTTTTTCCCAGCATTGTTAATCTTCTTCCTGTACTGTGTCGGTGCTAATCCTGTAATTTTCTTAAACTGCCTTATAAAGGACTCTGTGTTCTGGTACCCCATTTTATCCGCAATGTAATCTATATTGTAACCAGTTTTCTTTAAAAGTGTTTTGGCTTTTTTTATCTTCAATGCTAATCTGTATTCACTGAATCCTACTCCTGTATATTGTTTGAAAGTTCTGCTCAGGTATTTCGGACTTAAATAAACTATAGAAGCAGCATCCTCAAGCCTTACCTTTTTGAAACAATTCCTTTGTACGAAACGTTTTACCCGTTTGATTTTACTCTTAAGGTCAGTTGAAGCATAATCAGCCTCGCCTCTATTTTTTGCCAATATGCTCTCAATGATCTCTCTTGTTTTCTCAATGTCTATTGGCTTCTCAATATAATTTGAAGCAAGTCCTCTCAGTGCCCTGATAACCACTTCTTTTGATCCGTGGCCTGTTAAAATAACAACATTCATTTCAGGAGCCATTTCCTTTATCTTCCTTAAAACCTCAAGACCGTCCATACCGGGCATCTTTATGTCCGAAATTACGAGGTCTATTTCGTTTGGCTTCTTTAAAATTTTTAAAGCCTCTTCCCCATCAGGAGCTTCCACTATGTCGTATTCCTCAAAGCAGTCTTTGAACTCACTCCTGAATATCTGGTCATCATCTACAAGGAGTATTTTATCTTTATCATTCATAAATACCTCTCTCTTAAAATAAGTGTCCGAGTGTTTAGCCATCAGCTTTACTCAATCCCCCCCTTTACTTGCCTGCCGGCAGGCAGGGAAAAGAGGGAGAAGGGGGATTTGAATTTTTAGTTTTGAATAATGTCATTGACCCAAAGGGTCATTACGAGAGACGATTTATCGGATTGTGGTAATCTCGTATAGATTGCCTCGCTTCACTCGCAATGACATTACTCCGCAATCTCTCTCCTCTCTCAACCCCGAACTATTGCGCAGGCTGAAACCTGCGTCTTCCTTGAATGACACTTCTAACATTGACATGTTGATACTTTGATACTT
>Ga0154831_1056_pt8 | contig 14339 bp, 14 predicted proteins | sample Rifle2008BG16ft_FD_116135 | JGI IMG/M metagenome (GOLD analysis project Ga0154831, IMG submission 116135) | Candidatus Schekmanbacteria bacterium RBG_16_38_11
GGAGGTTGAAGTCAATGGGATGGGGTTAAAAAAACCCAAGGGTTCCCAAGAAAATCTTATAGATGTTTACATAGCAAATACCTCCAGCAAAAAGCCAAAATTAGAGTCCACAGATTATGCCTATACGGCTACATATTCTGGCAATATACCCTATCTTGTGGTTAATAATTTTCTGCCCAATACTCATAATGATGACACAGATCAGGAAGTAGGGGCGATAAAAGTAACTGCTGCGCATGAGTTTTCCCATACTATACAGTTTGCATATGACAGGAATGAGGCACAATGGTGGCAGGAGGCTTCTGCAACATGGATGGAGGACGAGGTGTTTAATGAAGTAAATGATTATTACCAGTATTTAAGCAAAGGCGCATGGAGCGCAAGACCTGAGATAACCTTAACACGGGCCAATGGGGAGCATGAATATGGAGATGTAATATGGGTTAAATATTTATCTCAATATTATGGGGGAAGTAAGGTATTTAAAGATGTCTGGAAACTCTGTGAAAAATATTCAGCATTATCTGCCCATAAAATATTTTTTGAAAAAAATGAGACTACATTGAGTAAAGCCTTCAAAGATTTTTCTGCCAGGAATGCGACAATGAAGGTTTCTTTTATAGAAGGCGACCACTATGCGCCGGTCAGCACAATTATGGAGCATGATACCTATCCTGTTATTGACGAGAGAATTGAGTCTTTTCCAAAACCCCCAAGTTATCTTGGAGCTAACTATATAAAATTTACAAATGGTAATGGTAAGACTTTACGGGTCACATTTAATGGGAGCAAGAGATATGAAGGAAGAAAAATCAAATGGGGTGCTGTGCTTGTTAAGATAGATTCTAATGGTCTTCCTGAAGTGAATGATATAGAGCTTGATTCCGATCAGAAAGGGTCTATTGATGTTACTGGATTTGGCTCTAACTATCCGGAAGTATATCTTGATGTTTCAGTTCTATCAGGTGGCCCGGGAAATTTCAGACAAGGGGTCCCATACCAATACAGTGCGGAATTATATTGACATGTTGACCTCTGAGGAAATGAGCGGGACAACCTGCCTGCCGGCAGGCAGGTTGTCCCGCTCATCGATAGGCGGGGTTTTCTAACCCCGCATTTTCTGTTGCGAACATTTGTCCATTAGAATTTAGAAATTTAACAACATTATGGCCATAAAAATAATCTGGGTTGATAAAACCAAGCCGGCTTACATAAGAGACGGAGTAAACGATTTTATAAAGCGGATAAACAGGTTTTCCAAGCTGGAAATAATTGAGGTAAAAAGTAAAAAATACACAAAGAATGTTGATGTGGAGAAAGTAAAGCTTGAGGAAAGTATCAAAATCCTGAAATCTTTTAAAGATTCTTCGTTTAAAATAATTTTAGATTCTGAAGGAGAAATGCTGGATTCCAGAGCCTTCAGCAATATCATAAAGGATCAGTTAATAGAGAATGGAAGAGAAATTGACTTTGTTATTGGAGGGACTTTTGGACTCAACCCTCTTGTGCTAAAGAAAGCAGACCGAAAGATTTCCCTGTCACCTATGACCATGAATCATGAATTGGTGAGGCTTTTCCTTCTCGAGCAGATATACCGAGGATTCTGCATCATTCATAAGATTCCGTATCAAAAAGATTAATCTGTCAAAATTTAAATGACAAAGCTCAAAATAAATTCCAAGCACCAGATACCTGAACCGTAGGGCAAGGCTTTAGCCTTGCTTAAAGCAACCCTAAAGGGTTGCCCTACATTCTATTTGCTACAAAAGGTTTTGAGTTTTCTCTACGCTCCGAATTTCAACAGCTTCAGGGCATTTGCAAGGGCAAGAGGCATAATGTCAGTTGCATGAATTATTCCAAGCCCGCCCTTTAAACACGCTGCCTCATTAAAGCTATTCACTTCATCTTTTCTGCAATATTTTGAAAAGATGAGAACGGGGACCGGGTGCCAGCTATGTGATTTCAGCATTGAGGGAGTCGAGTGGTCGCCTGTGATAACAATTACATCCGGATTTAAAGAAATAATCTCTGGCAATCTTTCATCAAATATTTCGAGGGCTTTTACTTTTTCATCAAAATTTCCATCTTCACCGGTAGAATCAGTCTTTTTATAGTGGAAATAGAAAAAGTCATATTTGCTGTAGTTATCTTTTAAGGTCTTTATTTCATCATTAAAAGTTTCGCCGGCATCAAGGACTTCCATACCAAGTAACCTAACAATTCCCCTATACATTGGATACGTTGCAATGGCTGCAGGATTTAATTTGTAGATTTCCTGCATTGATGGGAATTTCTCATATCCGGACGCACCTCTTAACATCAGCATATTTGCCGGGTGATGTTTTTTCAAAATCTCCTTTGCTTTTTCAATAAACTCATTTGCAAGCTCTGCTGTTTTTTTGCTCTCCTTATCAAGCGCCTCAACTTTTTTGGTCTTGAGCCCGACCTTCTGCGGGTCAGTATCAGTAAGATTGCCTGCCAGACCTTTTCCTCTTAACACCATGGCAGCCCTGTGTTCCTTCACTGCCCTGACAAAGACCTCAACTCCCTTAATTTTTATTTTATCAAGCTCTTCGCAAAGCTCCCTGCATTTCTCAGAGCTTATCCTTCCTGCCCTCCTGTCAGTGATGATGCCTTTATCATCAACTGTTGCAAAATTTATTCTGAAAGCAACATCAGACGGTTCAAGAGGGAAATTTATTCCCAGAGCCTCAAGGATTCCCCTGCCAACTTCATACTTCAACGGGTCATAACCAAAGAGGGAAAGATGAGATGGTCCGCTGCCAGGTGTGATACCGTGAGAAACCGGAACTGACATTCCACAAACGGAATCTTTTGCAAGAGAATCCAGATTAGGTATTCTGGCTTCTTCAAGCTCTGTCTTTCCTGATTTAAAACTTTGAATTCCGCTTAAACCATCAAGCACTATAAATAAAATTTTTGAATCAGTATTAGTAGCGAGATCTTTTAGTATATTAAAAGGTACCATCATAAGAACCTCCTCTCAGGGGTTGACCTGTAAAATATTTTACAAACTATAGTGGGTAAGTTTGTCAATGTCAAATATCAAAGCGAAAATGCATAAAATTCTAATGATATTGTTTAGAATTTAGAATTTTGGAATTGATTTGGTATTTGGATTTTGGTATTTGAACCTGAATTATCCTGTTAATGATAACTGGAGGGTAGGGGAGGCTTTAGCCTCCCCATGGGCGACTAAAGTCGCCCCTACCCAGTAAATTGGCCTTGTAGTTATAGTTTGTAAATAAATTTTTTATGTCTTCTAATATAATTTCTTTTTTCTCTGCCCTTGTAGATTTTCTCTATCCTCCATTCTGCTTTATATGTAAAAATGATACCTTTGGAGAGGATAAGAAATTCGTATGCGAATCCTGCCTTGATCAAATTGAAGAAATTGAACCACCTTTCTGTATGAAATGCGGAAGAAGTTTTCTCTCGAAAGAAGCTTTCAGAAATATAGATAAACCTGTGTGCGGAAGATGCGGGGAAAAAAGTGGCAAGATTTACTATGACAGAACAATTGGCTTAGGCAGGTATGACTCGGTTTTAAAGGAGTTAATACATTTATACAAATACAACAAAAAGAAAGAGCTTGAAAAAATACTGACTGTTCTTTTAATGAAAAAAATTAAAGCTGATTCTAAAACCCTGCAAGCTGACCTAATAGTTCCTGTACCCCTTCACTGGCTAAGGAAGAGGAGCAGAGGCTTTAATCAATCTGAAGAGTTAGGGAGATATATTTCAAAGGAATTAAAGATACCTATGGTAAATTATTTGAAAAGAAGAAAAAATACAAAACCGCAAATAGGACTAACCGGGGAAGACAGGAAGAAGAATGTGAGAAATGCCTTCAGAGTAAGCTGGTTAGCCCGGAGGCTTGGATATTCTTATAATTACAAATTCCATTCTATAAAAGATAAATCAATTGTCCTTGTTGATGATGTTGTTACAACCGGTGCAACAGTCAATGAGTGCTCGAAGGTTTTGAAAAGGGCAGGAGCAAAAGAAGTAAAGGTTTTATGTCTGGCAATTGCAGGCGAGTAAGTTCTGATAAGAAAATTTAAAGACGACACACGAAGTTTGTAAAAGAAAGAGCAAAGTCTGAGTTTATGGATTTCTCAGCTATCGTTTTTAATTTTAAAGTGTTGGATTGTGGTTCTGAGTACTGGTTGATTGCTGATTAAGATAAAATCTCCATCCTCTTTGAGGACATAATATTTAGCAGTATTTGGTAGGAGATTAAGCCGGGACTTTTTAGTAATAACATATACAGTGATGTCAGAATTAAGATAACCGCAAAGCTGTTTTATATCCTTCTTATCTATTTTCATGACAGGGTGGCGGGAATAAAAGACTATGCTTGGTTTAAGAAAAGAGTAAGAAATCAATTTATCCTCTTTCTTCAAAAAATTTCTTGAAAATTCTGAAAGATTCTTAAGAGAGGACTGCCTGTACTTTCCAATTTCAGGACCAATCTTAATTATGCAGGTAAAATAGAAAAAGAATAAAGTCGTTATCAGACAGTAGAGGCTAAATTTTTTTAGATTTGTAAACCAAGAAAAAGAAAAAAAAGAAATTCCGGTGATTAAAATGATTGAGAGAATTACTGGAGTATAGTTAAGACTAAAAGGGCTGTTAAAAAAGCTTGAAGAGGAGTCACTGGCAAATTTATTCACCAAAGCAGGGAAGATAATGATTATTATAGATAGCACAGTGATAGATATTATAAGGATAATGACTGATAGATTTATTGATCGAGATATCTTATTTTTTTGTGAAAGAATATCATCAAGTAATTTCCCTACTAAAATAGCCATTGGCGGGTATAGGGGTGTTATATAGGTAGGGAGTTTTGTTTTAGAGATTGAAAAAAAGATGAAGACCACAAGAAACCATATGAAGGCAAAGAAATTAATGTCTGAGAATTCCTTTGTTGTTAAAGATGTTCTTTTTATACGGGTAATTAGGCTTGAAATAGAAGAGGGGAGTAAAATAGACCAGGGGAAAAACCCAATTAAAATTACAGGAATAAAATAGAACAATGAACCTCTGTGGCCGGATACAGTTCCTGTGAAGCGGGTAAAATTATGCCTAATAAAAGTCTCATTGATAAATTTTTCTCCATGTAATTTAAACATTGCCAAATTCCATGGTAGAATGATAATAGCTAAAGTAAACAGCCCATAAAAAATCTTAAGCTCTCCTAATGTACTGCGGAATGTACCGTTAATAAGAGTAAAAAAAATAATAACGAGGAAAGGAATTGCTATTCCTACAGGACCTTTAGTCAAAGTGGAAAGACCCATGGAGACATAAAATAATAAATAATAATACTTCTTAATTTTCTCATTGCTTTTATAGCCGAGATAAAAGCAGAAAAGGCTTGAAGATATAAAGAAGGCTAAGGTCATGTCAGTTATAGAAGCCCTGGATAGGAGTATTATTCCTGCAGAGGTAGATAATATCAGGGAGCTGATCAATGCAAAACGAATGGAATCAAATTTTTTTATCAGGAAGAAAAGAAAAAAAACCAGTGCAGTAGCAAAGGTTGCTGACCAGAAGCGGGCAGCAAACTCATTAATACCAAATATTTTATAGGAAATGGCTATGAGCCAATAAAATAAAATTGGTTTGTCATATCTGATTTCACCATTAAACCTCGGAGTTATCCAGTCTCCAGTCTCAACTATCATTCTTGCAGTTTCTGCATATCGGGGTTCATCGACATCGAAGAGAGAAAGAGCGTCGAGTTTATAAAAAAATAGTATCCCGGTACATACTGTAATCAGAAGGAGAATAGGAAATAGATTATTTAGAGATTTTTTTAGAGAGTTTTGATGTGCGTGCAAGATCTAACTTCTAAATAAATTTAACCAATTCATTCTGTCTTTTCAAGAAGGACATACCAGCGTTCTGACAAAAGGGGAAATAAAGGGAAAATTTTCACTACTCTGAGCCCTGCCTTGCCCACTTCTTCAGACAATTCTTTTTTATCCACTTTCTTCAGCCCGGTAGGAGCCTTAAATTGTCTGTAATATGATTCAGATCGACCAGTATGATCCTTTAATAATCTCGGCTTTATTTTGTAATCAAGTTTGGGGCTGTTACGCAATCTTCTGAAAAAATATTTTACTGTATTTTTACTGGCAAATTGAACCAGGAGCCATTTTTTTGTAACTCTCTTCATCTCGTTCAAACAAGCAAGCCTGAACTCAGGAGGGAAATGACCTATGGTCCTGACTGTAATCAGGCAGTTTAAAGAGTTATCACGGAAGGGGAGATTTTTAAGATTGCATTGCATTATTGGGGGACGGCATCCATTAGTCCAGATGGAACGAGCCCTTTGATAAGATATTTTTACTCTTTCAGAATCTATATCCCCGCCTAAGATTTTATAATTTTTTTTAAAAAAGGTGCGGAAAAACCATCCTTCTCCACATGGGATCATACAGATTTTATCCTTTGTGTTTATAAGTTGTAAGACCTTTTCGATTATTCTGAAAATTAATAGAAATTTTACTCTCCTGAAGATCTTTACAGTCCCAAGAAAATTTTTCATTTACTCCTCTTTAATTCAAAAGATGTTTGGAAAATATCATTGTTTTCCTGAATTTTTTAACACTATTAGAATAACTATGTCAACTGGCAAATTTTAAGGGCGACTAAAGTCGCTCTTACCCACATAGTTGCTATCATGGGAAAGGAGATGCTTACCATTTGGAATTTTTTATAGAAAAAGATTTTAAAATCTGGTATATAAAATAATATCAAATAGCTATTTTTAAAGAAAACCATAGTTAACCATTTGCTTGTAAAGGAGCATGAAAATCAACGGGGCATTCTAACCCCGCATTTTTGAAGGAAGTAATTTTGTGAAGGATATTTTTATATGAAAAATAAAAGCTGGGATGAAAGATATAAAGAGGAAGAATACGTTTTGGGTACTGAGCCAGTTGAGTTTCTAAAAGAAAATATTAACCGGCTTTCTAAAGGTAAAGCCCTTGATATTGCCATGGGGGAGGGAAGGAATGCTGTTTACCTTGCCGAGGCGGGGTGGGAGGTTGATGGGATAGAGGTTTCAGAGGCTGCAATAAAAAAAGCCCTTGCCCTCACAGCTAAAAACAATGTAACCATTAATGCGATTAAAGGGGATCTTGAAAAGCACGAGTGTGAAATAGAAAAGGGAAAATATGATTTAATCTCCTGCTTTTACTATTTGCAGAGGGATCTTTTCCCTGAGATCAAGGCAGGTCTTAAAGCAGGTGGAATGGTAATCTATCAGACCTTCACAGTTGATAACCTGAAATACCAGGACCATCCCAGAAATCCCGACCATGTTTTGCAGCCCAATGAGCTTTTAAGATTTTTTCTTGATTGCAGGATTATTTTTTACAGGGAATGTGTTTTAAACAATGAAACGGCTGTGGCAAGTATAATAGCGCAGAAGGTGTAGAGGTGGGTTGGTGAGGCATAGGGCAAGGAGCATGTGGCAAGAGGCAAGATTAGTATAAAATGCAAAATGAAAATTAAAAAATTAATCGCAATAAAATTTTACTAAAAGGATAATGAAAGAACTGAAGTATCTGATAATTGATCTTGATAATACTGTCTATCCTGAATCTGCAGGTGTGTTCAGAAAAGTTGACCAGAGGATAAATCGCTATCTTGAGGAAAAGATGGGATTTCCAAGAGAAGAAGTAAATCCCTTAAGGGCAAAGTATTACAGTCAGTATGGTACGACGCTGCGGGGTCTTATGATTCATTATAAGATTGACCCGAATGATTATCTTGAATATGTTCATGACGTAGATCTAAATGACTTATTATCAAAGGATGAGAAGCTTAACAGAATTTTGAAAAAAATCCCTCAGAAAAAAGTTATATTCACAAATGGTTCGAAAGCTCATGCTGAGAACGTCTTAAGAAAATTAGAAATCATAGATAATTTTACTAACATCTTCGATATCGTTGCTATGGATTATATAGCAAAGCCTAACCCGCAAACATATAGAAAGGTTATTGAGAAATTAAAAGTAGAAGCTGTGAGGTGTATATACATTGATGACATTGAAAAAAACCTCATCCCGGCAAAGGAACTGGGAATGAAGACTGTTTACGTGAGTAATGACGGAAGTGATGGAAAGCCTCATGTGGATTTTGTAATAAGAGAGATTGCGGAGATTGAGAAACTGCTGTAAAAATGTCAAATGTCAAAGCTCAAAATTCAAAATAAATTCCAAAAACCAAAATTCTAATGACCAAAATAAAAAAGAATTTTTGACAGGGCGAACAGAAAGCTTTGTCGTGAGCTCAGCCAAACGGTTCGCCCGCACACTAGTTTTGTAAATAAGTTTTCTAAAATGTAGGGGGCAGAGCTTGTCTCTGCCCTTCTTAAAGATAACAAAATTACCTGGAATTTGGTGTTTGGAATTTTAAGACCGAGGCAAGATGCCTCGGCTATTACATAACCGTTTAACGAAACGAGTATTGCAACCGTTTAACGCCCCACGACATTTAACTTTATCACAAACCAGATTTTTCAAACATTTCCTTAAGCTTCTTGTATGTGCTGCTTATATGTTCTGGTATAACTCTTACATCAGCCAGCACCGTCATAAAATTAGTATCACCGTTCCATCGCGGGACTATGTGAATGTGGAGGTGGTTTTCAACTCCGGCGCCTGCAATCCTGCCAATGTTTATCCCTATATTGAATCCTTCCGGTTTAAAAGCTTTTTCAAGTACCGTTACACAAAGCTGAGTTGTTTCAAAGAGTTCTAAACTTTCTTCTCTGGTTGTTTCTGTAAATTTTCCAAAATGCCTGAAAGGAGCTACCAGAAGGTGGCCGTTGTTATAAGGATAGAGATTCATAACAATAAAACAGAGATTCCTGCGAAGAAGAATCAGATTTTTTTCATCTTCATTTTCTTTTGGCTTATTGCAAAAGATGCACCCTTTTTCTTCTCCATTTAAAATATAATCCATTCTCCATGGCGCCCAAATGTTCTCCATAACTGTTCTCCATCAGAAAAATTCAGTAGTTCAATAATCCCCCCAACCCCCCTTTACCTGCCTGCCGTCAGGCAGGGAAAAGGGGGGACGAGGGGGGATTTGATTTTCGCTTTTTACTCTACTCTAACCTCTGCTCATTTATAGTATTTTTTTCTAAGCTCTTTTTGAAGGGAATTCATTTTCTCTTCATCATTTTTCTTTGCATGGTCATATCCTAAGAGGTGGAGAATCCCATGGGTTAGCAAAAGGAAGACTTCTTCTTCTAAAGTATGCTTGAAGATTTTTGATTGAAGCTTTGCTATCTCCAGGGAAATGGCAATGTCTCCTAACTCTACTTCATCACCTTCCTTTAAATTCTTTTTCTGGTCTGCCGGGGAAAAAGACAATATATCAGTTGCACGATTTATTTTGCGAAACTTAAAGTTTAGTTCTTTTATATATTCATTATTTACAAGAAGGATATTAAGGATTTCTTTACTTTTGCCAAACTCAACCAGAAGATCCTTTGCGTATTTTTTAAGCTTATTAGTATCAATTTCTATATCAGTTTTTGAAATATCACGAATAGAAATATTCACTTCTGCACCTACCTCCGATCAACAGGACATTTTTTTACCGCTTGTTTGTTTCCACTGTAAAGACTTTAAAAGACGGGGTTAGAAAACCCCGCCTATCGAGTGGCCCGAGGCAAGATGCCTCGTCTATTTCTTTTATTTCTTTAACCAGATATTTTACTCTATCAGGATTGGAATATACTATCCCTTTTATACCATTCACTTTGGTTTTATAGATTCCTTCCATTTTTACTATTTTCATAAGCTTTTATTATTTTTTTTACCAGATCATGTCTTACAACGTCTCTTTCATCAAAATAGACAAATTTTATCCCCTCAATATCAGAGAGGATTTCCTGGGCTTCAATTAAACCAGAGGACTTTCCTTCTGGCAGATCTACCTGCGTTACATCACCGGTAATTACTGCTTTTGAATTTAAACCTAATCTTGTTAAAAACATTTTCATCTGCTCAGAGGTAGTATTTTGTGCCTCATCTAAGATTACAAAAGAATCATTAAGGGTTCTTCCTCTCATGAAGGCCAAAGGAGCAATTTCAATGGAGCCGTGGTCTACTAACTTTTCTACTTTTTCTGTGTCCATCATCTCATACAGGGCGTCATAAAGAGGACGAAGATAGGGATGGACTTTTTCATACATATCGCCTGGCAAAAACCCTAGTCTTTCCCCTGCTTCTACAGCGGGTCTTGCCAGGATTAAACGTTTTACTTCCCTTGTCATTAAGGCAGAAATTGCCATAGCCATAGCAAGATAGGTTTTGCCTGTCCCTGCAGGTCCTATTCCTATAACTATATCATACTTCCTGATTGCATCTATATATTTTTTCTGATTGGTGCTTTTGGGAGAGATAAATTTTTTTGGTGAAAGGTATATTTTCTCAAGGAATATATTATCCAGATTAGCTTTCCTATCTTCTCCCGAAGTATTTGCAATATGTTTAAGATTAGATTTATTGATTTCTAAGCCTTTGTCAGAAAGGTTATGGAGTTTTTTAAAAGTAGTATAAGCCTCCATCACAGAGTCTTTCTTGCCTCTTATTAATACAGATCTCCCTCTTGCAAAAACCTTTACCTTGTAAATTTCTTCAAGGGATCTTAGATGTTCATCTAAAATCCCAAAAAGATCTTTTAAATCAGTTTCTTCGCTAAATACTATCTTTTTCTCAAAATCTACCAAGCTTTAAACTAAAAAAATTCTTATGTAATATGTAATAAAAATACCGAGATTATTCGGGTTTGTCAATCATTTTTGGGAGGTCTGTGGAAATAGGCAGGTCGCTTCTGATTACTCAGGTTTAGAAACGATTACACAGTTTTTTTCCTCATTGCTCTAATCTGTGTAATCTCAGGTATAATTGGTTTATTTATGAAATCGATTTCCTATAAATTTCTTTGAAAAAGTTTAGCTGTCTGCGAGCATCGGTTCTTCGAAGTCTGATAACATCGGGAAGACCTGCTCAAAATATTTTACAATCTCAGGGTCAAAAAGTATACCGGCGCCTTTAATTATTTCATTTTTCCCATCAAGGGGAGAAATGGCTTTTCTGTAAGGCCTGTCTGTGGTCAATGCATCATATACATCTGCTACTGCGATAATTTTGGCACCAATAGGTATAGACTTGTCCATGAGGGCATTATATCCCTTGCCATCATATCTCTCATGATGGTTAAGAATTAGAGGCAGTATTTTTAACATCCTTCCTCCTATGGGCTCTAAAAGTTCTGCTGCCTTTTCTGTGTGGCTAATCATTTTTCTTTTCTCTTCATCTGAGAGTTTTCCTATCTTATTAAGGATTTCTGCACTGACGCCAATTTTGCCTATGTCATGGAGAAGGGCAGCTGTTTTTATGTCTTCTATTTCGGAATCAGACAATCCTGCAGTCTTTGCTATTTTTTCAGCATATTTTGCGACGCGGTAGGTATGGTTTTGTGTGTATTTGTCTACAGAGTCTATTACAATTGAAAGCATCGTTATGATTCCCCGGTATGTTTGCTTAAGTTCCTTTGTAGAAGCTTCCTTCTTTTCATAAAGAAGACCCATTGCATAGCCAGTTATTATAAGAAACCCTCCCCATATGGTGATATCTATCCATTTTTCAAGGTTCTTATCATTTTCCTCTTTGGATGAGAAGGTATGCGGGATAAAATAGGCAATGGCAAAAATTATCAATACCGCCAGAACAGCGGAATATGTTCCATGTTTCCTTCCGTAAAAGTATGCCCCGAGAAGGACTGGGAGATAGAAGAAGTTAAGGAATACTTTTTGGCTATTTAAAAAGAAATATATTGCTCCTACTATAGTTACCAGAAGGAATACTATTATGAGTTCTTTATCTACTTTTAGAAATGATTTTATATTTTTCATAATAACTCCTTTATTCTAAGTAGTTATTGTTTAGAAATATAACATTCATGGAGAATTACTGTCAATATTTAGTAATATAAAAAAATGAAAATTCTTGACTATTTGATTGTTTAACATATAAAATATTTATTGTTTGATTCTAATTTAAGAAAATGCTTTGGGTGAGAGAAGTTAAGCGAGGGATATGTGGCTATGCAGAAAATTAAGAAAAAAGTAAAAAAAACAGGTGAACTCCTCTGTGATGCCGGTCTCCTTACAGAAGAACAGTTGCTCCAAGCACTCCAGAGACAGAAGGAAACCAATAAAAAGTTCGGTGATGTTGTAATTGATATGGGTTTTGTCTCGGACTTAGATATTGCAAAAGTCCTTTCAGACCAGCTTGGCATTCCATTGATAGATTTTTCCTCAGTAGCTGTTGAGCCCGAAGCAGTCCAGATTATACCTGAAAAAGTCTGCAAAAAACATACCGTTCTGCCAATCAGTCTTGAGAAAGATTCCCTGAAGGTCGTTTTTGCAGACCCTCTCGACCTTAAGGCAATAGATGACATAAGATTTGCAACAGGAAGACAGGTTGAACCAGCTATTTCTACTTCTAAACAGATTAATGAAGCAATTGCACGTTACTATCATCTGTCTTCACCTTTGCAGGATCTGGTTGATAATATGAATCTCCAAGGGTCTGTAGAGTTTGTTTATGGCCTTAGAGAAAATGAAACAGAAGCCTCAGAGCTAATTAAAAAGAGTGAGTCTCCCCCTGTTGTAAAAATGGTTAATGGAATAATACTCACTGCCTATGAGAAAAAGGCAAGCGATATACATATTGAGCCACAGCAAAAATGCGTCAGATTAAGAGAACGGGTTGATGGTTTAATGAGAGATGTGATGGAACTTCCCAGATGGGCTCAGGGCCTTGTAATATCAAGGATAAAGATAATGGCAAAGATGGATATTTCTGAGAAAAGGGTTCCCCAGGACGGAAAAATAAGAATACGTGCCAGAGGAATAGAGCTTGATTTGAGGGTTTCTACACTCCCCACTCAATACGGTGAGAATATTGTTATCAGAATACTGGATACCCAATCAGGACTGTTCACATTAGACCAGATCGGTTTTTCTGAGGATGATTTAGAGCGGGTGAAATCGCTGTTAGAGAAACCTCAGGGTATTATCCTGATTTCAGGGCCTACCGGAAGCGGGAAAACTTCTACCCAGTATGCCATGATTAACCACGTCAAATCTGAGACTATACACATTATAACAATAGAAGACCCAATTGAATATGAACTTCCGGGTGTCAGCCAGGTGCAAATTAATGAAAAGGTAGGGCTTACCTTTGCCTTTAGCCTGAGAGCCATCCTGCGTCAGGATCCTGATGTGATCCTTGTTGGTGAGATAAGAGACGGAGATACTGCATTTATTGCTATGCAGGCTTCAATTACAGGGCATCTTGTTTTAAGCTCAGTTCATACAAGAAGCGCAGTTGGAACTATCACAAGACTTAAAAATATGGGGATTTTACCTTACCTGATTTCTTCCTCTTTAGATGGCGTAATTGCTCAGAGACTGGTAAGATTAATCTGCTCACACTGTAAAGTTCCTTACAAACCGGGGGTAGAAGAGCTTGCTAAGATAGGAATTTCAAAAATTGAGGATACCAGAGAGATAAAATTTTACAAGGGGACTGGCTGTGAAAAGTGTGGTTCTACTGGTTACAAAGGGAGAACGGGGATATATGAAGTCCTGGTTTTAAACGAGCAGATCAGGGAATTAATAGCATCTGAGGCGTCCGAGGATGTCATTACTAAAGCTGCCCTTTCTTCAGGGATGAAAACTGTGTGGAGCGAGGGGTTCAAAAAAATTATGGAAGGTCTCACTACTATTGAAGAGTTAAGCAGGGTTATAGCTTTTAAAGAAGAAGAGGGAATGATGTTCTGCACATCCTGCAATGCATCCATCAAGTCTGATTTTGTCAGTTGCCCTTATTGTGGGCAGCCTATCAACAATGTTTGCAATGCCTGCGGGAAAGTGAGAGAAGCCGAATGGAAGTATTGTCCTTATTGCAGAATTGAATTGAATACCTTAAACGTTGCTATTTCTTAATAGGCTTTTCTGGCAACTTATAGGAACCTTGCTTAAAAAAATCCCAGTTTTTAAAGAAAAGAGACCTCTATGGTGCCAAATAAAAAGGCTGTATTGCTTTTTATTCAATGATAAACCTTACTTTCTTTATGCACTGCCTCGATTAATGCCTTTACATTTTCTACAGGCAGATCAGGTGAAAGTGCATTCCCCACATTAAAGATATGTCCATTACCCTTACCGAATTTTTCCAGTATCTTTTTTGCTTCCTTTTTTATTGTTTCAGGAT
>Ga0154831_1075_pt2 | contig 14004 bp, 14 predicted proteins | sample Rifle2008BG16ft_FD_116135 | JGI IMG/M metagenome (GOLD analysis project Ga0154831, IMG submission 116135) | Candidatus Schekmanbacteria bacterium RBG_16_38_11
TGATAGGGTTAATTGGTTTGACCTTATTTATAATGATATTTTTGGGTATTAAGGGATCACAGAAAATAGTTGAGCCTTTGAAGGAGCTTATGAAAGGGACAAGAGAACTCGCAAAAGGGATATTGAATTATAGGGTTGAAGTTAAAACAGATGATGAGTTCAAGGAATTAGGAGATGCATTTAATTCCATGGCCGGTGAATTGACAGAACTCCAGGAAGAGATAAAAAGAAAAGAACGGTCGGCAACATTTGGCAAAATTGCCGCAGGGCTTGTCCATGATCTGAAACATCCTATCAAAACCATAGAAAATTCAAGCAGGCTTATTGAAAAGAAATTAGGTGATCCTGAGTATATAAAAACATTCAGAAAAGTAGTGGATAGAGAATTTTCAAATATTAACAGGTTCCTTGATGATCTATATAACTTAACTCACCAGACAAAGCTAATAACAATAAAACTTGATGTGGCAAATGAGTTAAGAGAGGCAATAGAATCTTTTAAGGATGAGGCAGATAAAAGAAATATTTCAATAAATTTACTCATCTCCTCCGGAGTGTTAAAGATGTTAGGAGATAAGTTCGCTCTTCAGAGAGTTTTTAAAAATATTATATCAAATGCTATTGATGCCATTTCACAAAAGGGGGAACTTAAAATAATAGCCTCAGAAGTTTTAAAAGAAAGCGGGGACGAAGGCAAAAAGAATGTTTCCATTGCATTTATTGACAATGGATGTGGCATACCTCTTGAAAGATTAAATGTTCTCTTTACTGAATATATAACCACCAAAAGGAAAGGTCTGGGTTTAGGACTTGCCATATCAAAAAAGACCATTAATGAGCTTGGAGGCAATATTGAGGTAGATAGTAAAGAAGGAATCGGAACTACCTTTACAGTAACCCTACCAGCAGAAGAACAGTGAGAAAGCAATCCCTCCCTTATAGTGGGGAACGATAGAGGGTAGGGGAGGCTTTAGCCTACCCATTATGGTTCAATGGTTCGACGGCTCACCATGAATTATCCCGAGCATCCTGAGCTTGTCGAAGGGTCAAAGGATTAGAGGCGACTCAAGTTGCCCCTAATCCCACCTGTGTCCAATATACCAAATCCAAATTTTAAAAACCAAAGTTAAAATCAATGTCAACTAACTAATGCTTAAAAACATTTCAGCAAATAGCTATTAGCTATCAATGGCACAAAGTGTCCTTTGGCATAAAACTTGCATATTTCTTTAAATAAATAAAAAAATTCCTTTCTAACAGTAAGAAGGTAAGGAAATGTGGAGGGGTTATGAAATGGATTGCGCTTGGCATTGGGATAGTAACTTTAATCTTTTTATGGGTTGTTGCTATTATCTCTATAGGAGGTAACTTGAATCGAGATTAATAATATCAATTAGTTACGCAAGGAAAGAATTTAAAGAACATTGGTTAAAAGTATTTTATAAAATTTTCTTCTTTGTCTGTCTATTTGTAAAGAGAGAGGATAATTTGATGTAGTAAAGAAGACCTCAGAATAAAAATCGGCCAAAAAGTTAGCCGTTTTCGGCCAAAAAGTTAGCCGATCTAAAAAGTTAAAATTATCAAGAGGTTAAATATCTTTTAAGAGCAAAAGCAAAAAATCGGCCAAAAAGTTGGCCGTTTGTGGGTTCCTTTATGTTGATGGCGTAAGACAGAAGAGAAATATTTTAAAGTAGGCAGTTTTAGATTGTATGAGGATTTTTATGTCAGGAATATTGAAAAAGACAAAGGTAATGGAGGTATTTAATGCAGGCTATGAACTAAAGTTCTATGAGGATTTTAATGCCGAGGGGAAGATTCTAAATTTTTTGGAAGTCTCCATGCCTTTTGGAGATAGAATAATTCTTGATGGTGAGAATATGGAAGAGCTTGAAAAAAAATTAAGAAGAATTTTACCTGTTGCACTTCAATCAAGAAGGATAGCTGAGAATGACTGTTATGCTTTGCCTGCATAGTAAGAGAAATTTAGATTACAAAATCTAAAAATCCGGCTTATTTATTTAGTGGTTTAGTATGGAAAAGCAAAAAATTCTAATAGTAGATGATGAAGAAGGTATAAGAAATCTCCTTGTTGAAGTTTTGGGAAAGGGAGGGTATGAGTGCAAAACAGCAACAAATGGAGAAGAGGCTATTAATGAAATAAAAAAAGATTCTTTTGCTCTTGTTCTACTTGATATATTAATGCCAATTAAGAATGGAATAGATGTCCTGCCACAGGTATTAGCCCATGATAAAGAGACGGCTGTAATTATAGTTACTGGAGTTGCAGAGACAAAAATTGCTTTTGATACTTTAAAGCTCGGAGCCTATGACTATATTATGAAACCTTTTGACATTGATGAGGTAATGGTAAGCGTAGAGAAGGCTTTGGAAAAGAGAAACCTTATAATCCAGAATAGAGAATATCAGGAAAATTTAGAAAAGAAGGTAATAGAGCAGACTGAGGAGACAAGGCAGGTTTATATGAGTGCTATTATGTCTCTGGCAAAGGCTTTAGAGGCAAGGGATAAATATACAGATGGTCATTCTAAAAGAGTTACGGATTATTCCTTAGCAATATCTAAAAACCTTTCTCTTTTAGAAAAGGATATTGAAAAAATCCGTTTAGCAGCTCTGCTCCATGACATTGGGAAAATCGGTGTAAAAGAAGAAATTTTACATAAAAATGGATCGTTAACCAATGAAGAATATAAGCACATTTCAGAACACCCAAATATTGCTGTTGAAATTTTAAAAATGATAATAAAGGATGAGGAGATAATTAAGATTATTAAGCATCATCATGAACGGTTTGATGGCAAAGGCGTTCCTGATGGCTTGAAGGGAGGGGAAATTCCTATTGGTTCAAGAATAATTGCTGTGAGTGATTCTTATGATGCAATGACTTCTACCCGACCTTATAGAGATTTCTTATCTCATGAAAAGGCAATAGCAGAGCTTAAGTGCTGTGCAGGAACACAGTTCGATCCTAAAATAGTAGATTCTTTTATGGGAATAAAAATATTTAGAAATAATCCTGCTCGATCTACTGTTTATTTTTAAGTTAAAGGTTTTTAAAATATAGCTGAGATCGCAAAAGACCAAAGAAATAAAATTCAGATTGAAAGTTTTAACTTTGCCTCGTGAGGATTGCAGAATGAATGAAAAATATTATTTGCAGTTCATTGAAAAAGCCATTGAATGGGTCATTTCTCAAAAAGAAAAATACCGTCCCAATGGGGTGCCCTTATCGTCAGATGAGCAGCAAGAAATGGCGCATTTTTTCCCAATAGCGACTCTTTGTAATGTTAAAACATCAAAAGTTCCAATTATTGAAAATCCTCCCTTTTATCCAGAGCTACAAAGTGTAGGAATTTCCCTTATCGATTTTAGTAAAATGCAGGGTATAACATTTGTAGATACCATTCTAATTTCTCAGGCACGCTATCCAAAACAACACGAATGGCTACCCTTGATATTTCACGAATTGGTCCATGTCATTCAGTATCAATTATTGGGAATAGATGTCTTTATTGAACAGTATATCAAGGGATTCATTGAACACAGTTTCAGTTATGAAAATATCCCTTTAGAATCCAATGCGTATGAACTGCAAAACAGGTATATGATAGCTCCGTTGAAGCCATTTCTTGTCCTTCTCGAAGTGCAAAGGAAGCTTAATATTTTTTGATTCCTTTTTTTCAAAAATCCGATATAAAAATCAGAAAAAGATTTGAGGTTTCGGAAAAGGCAAATCCCGTGGAAACGGGAGACGCAAAGCCACGGATCCTGGAAATATGTCAGGATGGCCGGGTTGCAGAAGAAACCATATAAAGGCCTGTTTCTGGTGCAACCCGGAAACAGGCCTTTTAATTTTAAGGAAATGGCAAAAGCGTGATACTAAAAAGGGAGAAGGAAAACTTTTAAAACTTTCTAAGGAAGTGTTTTATGAATTTTAAACCACGGATTATAACTTCCAACAATGGTGCAGCCCTCATTATTTCCTTCCTCATATTGGTTTTGCTCACAATGATTGCAACAATAGCTATCACAATGAACATAATGGAGATAAAGATAAGCAATAACCATGAAGAATCAAACAAGGCCTTCTATGATGCTGAAAGCGGAATTCAGCATGCTTTAGTTCAATTAAAAGTAGTTACTACAGACTGGACGACTTCAAATTCTAACTTTACTACTCAGCTTGCCGGTGCAACCTCAGCAAATCCCTGGGTAAACTTCTTATCATCAGGTATCTTTTCAGTTGCAGGAAATTATGTAGTCACAATCAAGGATGATAATGATGAAACAGGCATTCTTGATCCTGCAAGTGATAATAATAGAAGAGTCTATATCAGGTCTGAAAGTAACACTTTATTTGGATCAAGGAAGGTAATAGAGGTATTAGTAGAGGGGTATTTACCAAAGGATGTCTCTGTCTGGAATAATGGTATTTTTTCAGGGAGTGGTCAAGCTGGAAAGATTATCAAAGGTAAGGTCATAATTAGTGGCTCTGTGCATCTACTTGGTGAGAATTCAAGTGGAGTACAAACCGTAGGATATGCCGATACAGCAGTAGATCTTGAAATATTGGACTTAAGTGGGAAAGCAAGAATTAGTAATAATTACTATGGATTAGTTACTGGTTTATTGGATAAAATACCTGACCTTACAAATTCTTCCCAAAGCCTGAATGGTATTATGAGGGTTAAACACGGGAGGGTATCTTTAGAAGGTGATTCCCAAATCGGCGCACCTGAAACAACTACCTCTTATAAAGATACTATGGATGGTGTCTACATTGCAGATGGCTATTCAGAACCTGATGATGTAAATCAAGTTTTTACAGATAAAGCTGGAGTATATAATGATACAATTCCACCTGATTTGCAGAGCCAGATTAAGATGCCTTCTCTCAGTAACGAAATATTGCCAGGGGTCTCTTATCAAAACTGGCTTTCAACAAATTCCCTTCATATTCCAAGCCTTAATATAGATTTTACTACTGGAACAGCTACAACCCTTTCTGCAAAAAAGGGTGAAATTGAATCAAACTATCCTGGAACTATTGTAACTGCAAATACTATTTCAGGTGATTTTACTATTACCCGCACAGACTCCAATGGGAACCAGCACTCTTTTTCATGGACTAATTCATCAAAAACTTTGCAAGTAAAAGGAGTAGTGACAGTCGATGGAAATTTGGATCTTGGAGATGGGAGAAAAACAGGTGGTGATATAACTTACATCACTGATCCTACAAACATAAATGGAACCACTACTGTTGGATCAACAATCTTTGCGAATTCAGATATAGCCGAAGGTTCGGGTAAGATAATGATTCACAATAACGTATTACCTGCTGGTAGCAAATCATTTGCAACCCCTGGTGGAGAGACCCTTGCATTTGTTGCAAAGGATAAAATTGAAATAGCCTTAAAAGATTCTGACAATGACCTCACTGCAGCAGCAGCCTTTTTTGCTGAGAATGAAATAATATCGGCAAAGAAAAATGATGTGGCTGGAACCTTTGTCTCTAATTATATAAACATGGGCCAAAATAGCCCCACCATATTCCAGGTACCTACATTAGCTGATAATTTACCTCCGGGTCTGCCTGGATCTACCAAGATCTTGATCCCTCCAAAAACTCCTAAAATAATAAGCTGGCGAGAGATTCAGTAGAGCTGTAATTCTATAACCCGTTTCTCTTACCAACAATTATAAAGAGCCTGAGCTCATCTGAAGTTTTAAAAGAATCAAAGTGATTTATCTTGCACCCGTTGATGATTTTAACCCTCAGTTGTTAGCCATTGAACAAACTCATTTTGCTTATAAGAGAAAAAATCATGGATAAATTTATTAGTGAAACAGATTAAGGTATTAGGAAAAAGCAGAAGACTCAAAGTTGAGGAATATTCTACAAACACTATTAGAAAAATTCTTTGTAATAACGGAAGAGCCGGCAAAGAAGATGTGGCTAAGGTTTTAAGTTTACAATATCCGGAGTTGGCCATTTATTTAAAGCAAGATAGGAGGTGGAAGGAAAAGCACTGAAAGCATGTCTTTGATGCTATGGGGGTAGGACTTGAAAAAGGTGAACTTAAGGTAGCAATTGAGATTTCTTCTACTTCTAAAGCTGATTATGAAATTCAGAACATCAGGAAATGCCTTGACACAGGTTATGACTATGTTATCTGTGTTTCAACTGAAGAAGAGAGGTTCTCTTTGCTTAAAGCCAACGCCAGGAAAAGTTTTAAGATTCAGGAGCGGGAAAGGATTAAGTTTTCTTTTCCATTTCAACTTAAAAATTTCTTGGTTGGCAATGCTTTGGCAGGCATTGTTTCTGAAACAGCTATTGTTTCTAAAGAAATTCCCGGTCAGAAACAATTACTGGATACCAAAGAAGCAGCAGAGCTTTTAGGAATCAGCAAAAATACCCTTTATGAATGGGTCATACAGAAAAAGGTTCCGTATATAAAAGTGGGGAGGCTAACAAAGTTTAAGAAAGAGACTTTGGAAGAGTGGCTCAAACGACAGAGCCATGAGGAAGATAAGAAGGGTTATATAGATTAAAGAAAGTGAGATATGGAAATAAGAAAATTTAATAAAAAAGATGCTGAAAAAGTAAGTCAATTAATTAAAGAATGTTTTCTTAAATTAAACATTGGAGGACATACAAAAAAAGGAATTGAGCTCCAAATAGAAAGTAATAGTCCTGAAAATTTAGAAAAACGATCAGAAGATATTAAATATTATGTAGTATTAGATAATAATAAAATTATTGGAATATGCGGTTATGATGATAATAAAGTTCATACATTATTTGTAGATTTAAATTATCAAAATAAAGGAATTGGCAGACACTTATTAAATAAAATCTTGAATGAAGCAAAAAATGAAGGTATAAAAAGTATAAAAACTTGGTCTACGATATATGCTGAGCAATTTTATAACTCATTTGGATTTAATAAAATAAAAGAAATAGAATTACCTGAAGGTAAAAAAGATATAGTTTTGATAGAAATGATAAAATATTTTAAATAAAACACGCATCTTCGCACAACAGGACTCTACGGTGATAATATGGGAATCTATAAAAAAGGACAGAACTGGTACATTGATTACTATGTAAAAGGCAGACGGAAAATGAAAAAAGTCAGTTCTTCAAAAAAGCTTGCCGAGCAGGTGCTAAAAGATGCCCATGTAAAAATTGCCAAAGAGGAATATCTCGGTGTTTATTCTGAACGGAAAATATCTTTTGAAGAGTTTGCCAGCGAATATCTTGAATTTGCCAAGGCAAACAAGGCAGATTCATCATATAAACGGGACAGCTTAAGTATATCAATATCAACTGAAGCTTTTGAAGGGCGGTATTTTTTTGAAATAACGCCCCAGATAATTGAGAAATACAAGTCAGAAAGGCTTCAAAAGGTCTCTCCAGGATCGGTAAACCGGGAGATTGCCTGCTTAAAGCATATGTTCACCAAAGCCACTGAATGGAAATATATTGCAAGCAACCCAGCAAAGGCTGTAAAGTTCTTTAAAGAACCGCCCGGAAGGTTAAGGTATTTAAATGCACAGGAAGTAGAGGCTTTGCTTAAAGCCTGCTGTGATCCCTATCACTCAAACGCTTTATGAGGAGCTAAAAAATCTTGCAAAAATAAAAAAAAGCGAGTATGTGTTCTGCGACAAGAATTGGCAACCGTTTAGGGACATCAAAAACAGGGTTTTTATCAGCATTAAGGAGAGCCGGAATAAAAGACTTTCGCTTTCACGATCTTCGTCATACTTTTGGCTCTCATATGGTTATGCAGGGTGTAGATTTAAAAACAGTGCAGCAGGTAATGGGGCATAAGGATATTAAAATGACCATGCGTTATTCGCATTTATCGCCTGAATATGTGCAGGAAGCCATTAGTCGTCTGGATTCTGTACGGACACTAGAGTGTTTCTTTAAAAATTATAAAAGATTTAACTAATTGATAAATTTAGTTTAGGGCCGCTAGCTCAATTGGCAGAGCAACGGACTCTTAATCCGTAGGTTACTGGTTCGATTCCAGTGCGGCTCATTTATATAGAGATTACAAAGATTAAAATATAGATTCCAGAGATTATTTATTGATGTAATCACTGTAATCCTGCTAAAATCGCTGTAATCAGTGAAATATTCACGCGAAAGTGGCGGAATTGGCAGACGCGCTGGACTTAGGATCCAGTCCGCATAAAGCGGTTGGGGGTTCGACTCCCCCCTTTCGCAAAGATTTAACAAATTTTATAGGAGGAAAAATGAAGGTTGAGATTACCAAGGTTGATGAATACAAAAGGCGATTAAGTATCGAAATACCAAATGAAATAGCATCAAAGGAACTTTCCAAAGTTTACCAAGAAATAAATCAGAAGACAGAAATAAGAGGGTTCAGAAAAGGTAAAGCACCAAGAAAGATTTTAGAACAATATTATAAGAAAGATGCAGAAATAAAACTGCTTCAAAGGTTAGTCCCTCAGGCATGTGATGAAGCCTTTAAAAAAAATAATCTGAAAATTGTTGGAGAATATTTGCTGGAAGAATATGCCATTAAAGCAGGAGAGGCTTTAAAACTTAACATTTCAGTTGAAGTCAAACCAGAAATTACCTTAAAAGATTATAAGGGTATAAAAATCCAGAAGAAGCCAGTGGATGTTTCCCAGGAAGAAATAGATAATGCTTTGACACAGATTCAGCATGAGAATGCTGAAGTAAAAAGTGTTGAATCACGGAGTGCACAAAAAGGTGATGAAATAATTATAGATTTTAAAGGCAAGATAGACGGGAAACCCTTTAAAGGCGGAGAAGGTAAAGATTTCAAAGTAATCCTTGGTGAAGGGAAAATGATCGAAGGGTTTGAGGACCAACTTCTTGGTGTTAAAATCAGAGATAGGAAGGAAGTTGAAATCCTATACCCTAAAGATTCTCCAAATCAAGCATTGGCCGGGAAAAAAATTGTCTTCGAAGCTTTAGTCAAGGATGTTAAGGAAAGGATTCTACTGCCACTGGATGATGAGTTTGCAAAAGATTTAGGAAACTATAATGACCTTAATGCCTTAAAAGATAAAATAAGAGAAGACGTCCGAGTTGCTAAAGAAAATTATAATAAATTTATCTACCAGAAAGAAATTGTTGAAAAACTTCTTGAAGAAAATCCCTTTACTCCTCCACCGTCTCTTGTGAATAGAGAGTTTGAATTTCTAAAGAAAAATTTTACGCCAAAGTCTTCTCCCAGCGAAGCCAGTGAAACTGATTCTGGTAGCGAAAGGAAAAAAGTTGAGCAGGAATTATTAGAAAAAGCTAATAAGCGGGTAAGGGAGTCAATAATCCTTGAAAAGATTGCTGAAGAAGAAAAAATTGAGGTAGAAGATAAAGAAGTTGATGAAGAAATAAAGAAAAGAGCGGAATCAGCCAATCAAAATTTTACTTCTCTAAAGCATCTTTTTAAACAAAGCGAGGCTTATGAAGCCATAAGAAATAAAATAAGAGAGGAAAAAGTCTTGAACTTTTTATTAGATTATTTTATAATAAATTAAGTATTATGGAAAAATCATTCTTTAAGTGCGAAAGCCTTGAGGAGGATCCGGGAATGAATCTAATTCCAATGGTAGTTGAGCAAACCAGCAGGGGAGAAAGAGCGTATGATATATACTCAAGGCTCCTTAAAGATAGAATCATCTTCATTGGAAGCACTATTACAGATGTAGTATCAAATGTAGTGATTGCTCAACTTCTATTTTTGGAATCTGAGGATCCTGAAAAGGATATACACTTATACCTAAACACCCCTGGAGGATCAGTTACTGCCGGCCTTGCAATGTACGATACAATGCAGTACATAAAACCATCTGTTTCAACTATCTGCATGGGACAGGCAGCCAGCATGGGAGCTTTACTTCTTGCAGCAGGTGAGAAGAGAAAGAGGTTTGCCCTACCTAATTCGAGAATTTTGATTCATCAGCCTCTAGGAGGATTTCAGGGCCAGGCAAGCGATATTGAAATACAGACAAAGGAAATTTTAAGAATAAGAGATACGATTAATAATATCCTTGTCAAGCATACTGGCCAATCCCTCGAAAAGATTCAGACTGATACGGACAGAGACTTTTTCATGAGCGGAAAAGAGGCTTTGGCATACGGAATTATTGACGAAGTAATAGAATATCGCAAGTAATAACTCTTCTTATTTAGGAGTTCATTTATGGTAGCAACAAGGGGTCATTTCTGTTCTTTTTGCAATAAAAGCCAGAGCGAAGTTAAAAAACTGATTGCCGGGCCGTCGGCTTTTATTTGTGACGAATGCATAGAGCTTTGTAGTGAGATAATAGAAAAAGATTTGGTAGAAGAGGAACTGAAGGAACACTTCAGGCTTCTAAAGCCTAAAGAAATAAATGAAATATTAAACCGTTATGTAATTGGCCAGGAAAGGTCAAAAAGGATTCTTTCAGTAGCAGTTTATAATCATTACAAAAGGGTTCATTCCAATACTAAGAACGATGATGTGGAATTAACAAAGAGCAATATACTATTAATAGGTCCTACAGGCTCCGGAAAGACTCTGCTTGCTCAAACCCTTGCTAAGATTTTGGATGTTCCATTTACAATTGTTGATGCTACGACACTAACAGAGGCTGGTTATGTCGGGGAGGATGTAGAGAATATTATACTGAAACTCTTACAGTCGGCTGATTACGATGTAAGCAAAGCTGAAAAAGGGATTGTCTATATCGATGAAATAGACAAAATCAGCCGTAAAACTGAAAACCCTTCCATAACCAGAGATGTTTCTGGAGAAGGAGTCCAGCAGGCATTATTAAAAATTATTGAAGGTACTGTAGCAAGTGTCCCGCCACAAGGCGGTAGAAAGCACCCGCATCAGGAATTCGTCCAGGTTGATACTACAGAAATCCTCTTTATCTGCGGCGGGGCTTTTGTAGGATTGGAGAAGATAATTGACAGCAGAATCGGGAAAAAAAGCATGGGGTTTGGAAACGAAGTCAAGCTGATTGAGAAAAGGAATATAGGAGAAATACTCTCCTTTGTTCAACCTGAAGATTTGTTAAAATATGGACTGATACCCGAATTCATTGGCAGACTTCCTGTAATAGCAACTTTGGATGAATTAGATGAAAAAGCATTGATCAGAGTATTGACAGAACCCAAGAATGCTTTGCTGAAACAATATCAGAAGTTTTTTGAATTCGAAGATGTGAAGCTCCATTTTACCGAAGGTTCTCTCCATGCTATTGCAAAAGGGGCTTTGAAACGGAAAAGTGGTGCAAGGGGCCTGCGGGCAATTTTAGAAAATGTTATGCTGGATATAATGTATGATCTTCCCTCTCAAAATACTATAAAAGAGTGTGTAATAAATGAAGATGTCATACTGTCCAACGCGAGTCCTATAATTTTGTATGAAAAGGCAAGTTAAAGGTATAACGCTCTGTGCCGACTATAATGGCAAATAAACATTTTTACTTGTAACAATTCGTAAGAGCAAGAAATAATTAAAAAACTTTTTAACCTATAGAAGGCGCTATGATTTTTAAAAAAGAAAAGAAAACTCCAGAAGAAACTTTATATCCACTTATATCGTTAAGAGATCTAGTTCTTTTCCCGCATATGATAATACCCTTATTTGTTGGGAGAAAGAAATCAATCGCTGCCCTTGATAAAGCAATGGGTGAGAAAAAGCAGGTTATCTTTGTTGCCCAGAAACATGCTGCTATCAATGATCCCTTAGAGGATGATATATATAGAATCGGGACTAAAGGGGAAATATTACAGATTTTGAAGCTTTCAGATGGTACAGCCAAGATCCTGATTGAGGGGTTAAACAGGGTAAGAATTAATGAATTTATCCCAGATGAAACATGTTTGCTTGTAACAGTTGATGAAACTGTTGATGAGGGGACTTCTTCCTATGAATTAGAGGCATTAATTCGTAGGGTTAACTCTTTATTTGAGGAATATGTAAGGATTAGAAAACAGATATCTACTGATGCACTAATCTCTGTCATCAGCATTGAAGACCCAAGCAGGCTTTCAGACACAATCGCAGCCCATCTTGCACTCAAGGTAACAGATAAGCAGACACTTTTAGAGATAAAAAATGTTACAAAAAGGATGGAAAAACTTCATGAGCTATTGCAAAAAGAGATAGAGATCCTCATGGCTGAGAAAAAAATCCAAGGGAGAGTGAAAAACCAGATGAGGAAAAACCAGAGGGAGTATTTCCTCAACGAGCAGATGAGGGCTATAAAAAATGAACTTGGACAACAGGATGAAGCAAAATCAGAGATAGAGGAACTGCGGGGGAAAATCAAAAAAGCAAAGATGCCAAAAGAGGTTGAGGAAAAGACAATAAAGGAATTAAAAAAACTGGAAATGATGCCCCCAATGTCTGCTGAAGGAACAGTCGTTCGTAACTACATTGACTGGCTGGTTTCTTTGCCATGGAGTAAGCGGACAAAGGATAAATTAAATTTAGATAAGGCTGAGCAGATATTGAATGAGGATCATTATGGGTTGGAAAAGATCAAGGAAAGGATAATTGAGTTTCTGGCTGTCCGCAGACTTGTCAAAAAGCTTAAAGGACCCATACTCTGCTTTGTAGGTCCTCCAGGGGTTGGGAAAACATCCCTTGCAAAATCAATAGCGAGATGTATGGGAAGGAACTTTGTAAGGATTTCTTTAGGTGGAATAAGGGACGAGGCTGAAATCCGTGGACACCGGAGAACTTACATTGGAGCCCTTCCAGGAAAGATTATGCAATACATGAAAAGAGCTAAATCAAAAAATCCTGTATTTCTTCTTGACGAAGTGGATAAGATGTCAATGGATTTTAGGGGCGACCCATCAGCAGCTCTGCTTGAAGTGTTAGACCCTGAACAAAATTATGCATTTGCTGATCATTACCTTGATGTAGATTTTGATTTATCCCAGGTGATGTTTATAACTACCGCAAATGTTATGCACTCTATCCCGCAGCCTTTACAGGACCGCATGGAGATAATCCGTATTCCAGGCTATACAGAAGATGAAAAACTGAACATTGGAATGAAGTTCTTGCTTCCTAAGCAGCTCAAAGCCCATGGGATTAGTACTGACAACCTTGAGGTTCTTGAGAGTTCAATCCTTTTTACTTTAAGAAGATACACAAAAGAAGCTGGAGTAAGAAACCTTGAGAGAGAAATAGCTTCGATATGCAGAAAAGTTGCAAAAAAAATAGTCAAGGAAGGTAAAAAGATTAAGGTTATTGTAAAACCGGAAGATGTCCCAGATTATCTCGGTATTACTAAATATAGGTATGGTATAAAGGAAACGGAACTTCTGGTTGGGCAGACCACTGGTTTGGCGTGGACTGAGTTTGGAGGAGAATTGTTAGTTATCGAGGCTACAATTATGGGTGGCAAAGGGGTTTTAAACTTGACAGGAAAGTTAGGCGATGTAATGCAGGAGTCAGCCCAGGCAGCCTTAAGTTATTTAAGGTCAAGATCAAAGATGCTCGGCCTTGATAAGGACTTTTTCTCCAAAGTTGACATTCATATCCATGTTCCTGAAGGAGCTATCCCTAAGGATGGGCCTTCAGCAGGAATTGCAATGGCAACAGCTTTAGCATCAGCCCTGACACGGATTCCCGTAAAGAATGATATAGCCATGACTGGCGAGATAACTTTGCGTGGACGAATCCTTCCAATAGGCGGGTTAAAGGAAAAGGCTTTAGCAGCCCATCGAGGAGGTATAAAAACAGTTATATGCCCTGCTGAAAATGAAAAAGATCTAAAGGATATTTCTGAAAAAGTTAAGTCTGAATTAGAATTCATTTTTGTAGAGAATATGGATGAAGTGCTCAAGATTGCACTAACACAAGGCCTTCCAGGACATGTTGAGCTTGATGCAATTGTAGGGGATAAAGACTTCAGCGCTACTTATAATGCAAAAGCCTCTTCATCTAACGAGGAAATAGTAAAGCATTAGCA
>Ga0154831_1040_pt4 | contig 12443 bp, 13 predicted proteins | sample Rifle2008BG16ft_FD_116135 | JGI IMG/M metagenome (GOLD analysis project Ga0154831, IMG submission 116135) | Candidatus Schekmanbacteria bacterium RBG_16_38_11
AGAAGTGGTAGAATTTTCTAGGCTGATAGCTTGAGGATTTAGCTAAAAGTTAAAAACAAAAAACTGAAAACTAAAGGTCAAAACTTAAAACTTTTGAATTTTAAATTTTGGTTTTGCGCTTTACGTTTTTCGCTGTTTCACTGCATGCCGGCAAAATCACATTTTCGTTGTTAAGTGAAATATGACTTAATTGAAGAAAGGAAGGTATATAAACTATGCCAACTGGAAACAATGAAGCTTTAAAGGCTCTTACAATTGCTTTAAAACTTGAGAAGGACGGTTACCAGTTTTACATCAAAGCGAGTAAGAAGACAAAAAACCTTCTGGGGAAGGAAATGTTTAAATCAATTGCTGAAGAGGAAAAAAAACATATAGAAAGAATTCAGAATATCTATGGAGGGCTTAAAAAATCCAAGGAGTGGCCTGAAACTCCCAAGAAGGTTGAGGGAGAGAAAAATTCTGTTAAATTTGAAACAATCTTCAATAAAGTAAATAATGATATCAAGAAGTCCCTTGAGATTGATCCTGGTGATATTGAGGCTATTAAGATTGCAAAGGAAATGGAAATAAAGGGGTATAAATTTTATCAGGAGAGGTCAGAAAAAGCAGAAAGCCTTTTTGAAAAAGAATTTTATCAGGTGCTGGTAAAAGAGGAGAGCAATCATTATGAAGTTTTGGAAAATACATATGAGTATCTGTCAAACCCAAGTGATTGGTTTTCGAAAAAAGAAAGGCCCATTTATGAAGGCTGATAGATGGAAAGACACAAAAAGACGGGGTAAACAATAATGCCTCCCGGGGGAGAAAAAAATAGTAGGGGTAGTAAGGGGTAAAAATATTATCACAATAGCTGTTAGAAATAAAAAAGAATGCGGATAACTCTTTAGTAGGAATGAATATATTAAGTGGAGGCGGGAATTAATGAGTCTGAAAAATATAATTGAACTAATGAAGAATGCTGTACATTCTGAGATAGATTCCCAGGGGTTTTATCAAGAGGCAGTTAAATGTACAAAAAGGGATGAGGCAAAAAAAATGTTCAAACGGCTTATAGATGATGAGAAGAGACACGAGAAAATCCTGACCGAAAGATACACGGGTCTTACAAAAGATCCTCTGCCTTCAATGGAGCCTCATAAAAAACGGATAGACATGGCAAGAAAAATAGTCAAAGGTAGGACAACCGAGGTAGATGCATTAAAAATTGCCATAAACAAAGAACGATGGACACACAATAACTACTTAGAAATGGCTGATAATGTAAAAGATAAGGATCTGGAGGATGTTCTTCAACTTTTAGCCCAGGACGAACTCGGTCATGAACAGATTCTGGTTGCAGAATACAGGGCCTTTACCAATCAGCCTTTTGATGAATATGAGCTTGATCTCTATGTGAGAGAATAGATTGTGGTATTAAATCCTAATGGAGATAAAAATTCTAAATTCTAAACACTAAATCCTAAACAAGCACAAATGTTCAAAATACAAAATTAAAAACATTTTTTGACATTTGAATTTAGGATTTAGAATTTGTTTACCTGCCTGCCGGTAGGCAGGGAGTTTAGATATTAGGATTTAGGATTTAAATTAAGCTTTTATAAGGAAAGAAAATAGGTCAGGCATTTTGCCTGACTGCGTACCGGGGCAGGATGCCCCGCCTATTGCACTGTCGCAAGAAAACCCCGGCTACCAAAGCCGAAAGGCAAAAGGTGGATTATGTTTGAAGAAGTAGTGAAAATCATAAGAAGATACTCTAAGTTTTTGATCACAACTCATATAAATTCCGACGGTGATGGTGTGGGGTCTGAAGTGGCGCTTTCAAACATGCTCAGGGTGCTTGGGAAGGAAGTAATTATTATAAACCCGACCCCTCTACCTGAAAATTACAGGTTTCTCGACAAAGAAGGAAGTATAAAAATTTTTTCAAAAGAGCATATAAATTTAATCAATGAAACAGAAGTAGTATTTGTCCTTGATATCAGCAATTGGGAAAGGATCGGGGTGCTCGGTACTTTTATAAAAGAAAGCAAGGCTATAAAAATTTGCATTGACCATCATATATCAAACACTGGTTTTGCAGATTTAAACATAATAGATGAAAGGGCTTCTTCTACAGGAGAAATAATATATGATTTAGTACAGTCTATGGGAGTTACCTTAGATAAAAGGGCTACAGAAGGGCTATATGCAGCTATATTGACAGATACCGGTTCGTTTAGATTCTCCAATACGACACCCAAGGTACATATGATTGTTTCCAGGCTTATTGAAAAAGGTGTTAACCCTTATCAGATATATGAAGAAGTTTATGAGAAGCGGTCTCCTTCAAGAATGAAAGTACTTGGTTTAGCCCTCACAAATTTAAATCTGGAATGCTCAGGGAAAATTGCCTGGTTTTGTGTAACACAGGAGATGATGGGAAAATTCAATTTAAGAGCAGATGAAACTGAGAGCTTTGTGAATCAGTTGAATTATATAAATGGGGTTGAGGTTGCAATTTTCTTTCTGGAAGCAGAAGATAACGAGGTTAAGGTAAGTTTGCGTTCAAAAGGGAATGTGGATGTTAATGTCATTGCCAATAGATTAAAGGGAGGAGGCCATTCCCATGCTGCCGGGATCAGGATGAATGATTCACTAAAAAATGCAGTTAATAAGGTTTTGGCAGAGGTTAGAAAAGAATTTACGTAGATAAAAATTATTTGACAAGATTATTTTTTTTTAAATAATTAAAAAGCTTTAAGTCCTTTTTCTTTCTTTAGGAGAGTAAAGAGAAGGGAAAAGTCATTTAATTAAGGGGGAGAGATGGAAGGAATACGAAGAACATTAGTTGACAAAGAGGTTGTTATTCTGGTTGATGCTGAGTACGAGGATATGGAGGTCTGGTATCCTCTTTTGAGATTAAAAGAGGAAGGAGCTAATGTAAAGGTTGCCGGAGCAAAAAAGGGGAAAACTTATTTGAGTAAACACGGCTATCCGGTAAATGTGGATATCGCAGCAGCTGAACTGTCGGGTAAAAAGGTTGACGGAATTATTATTCCCGGCGGATGGGCCCCTGACAGGCTAAGGCAGAATAACAAGGTACTTAAATTTGTAAAAGATGCATTCAACTCTTACAAGGTAATCGGAACTATCTGCCATGGTGCCTCGGTCTTAGTTTCAGCAGGGGTTTTAAAAGGGAAAAAGGTAACCTGCTATAAGGCAATAAAAGATGATGTCATTAATGCCGGAGCTAATTTTCTGGATAAGGAGGTCGTAAGGGATGGTCTGCTTATAACTTCAAGAACCCCTTCTGATCTGCCGGCTTTCTGCAAGGAGGTTATCCTGGCGCTGGCAGGGAAAGTAAGGGAGGATATTACTGCAATTGAAGCATTGAAGCTGGCTATAAAGGCTGAGGAGGAATCCTATAAATTTTATTCAGAAGCAGCAAAAAATGTTTTCGATGTTGAGGGCAGGAAGATGTTCCAGAGGCTGGCTGGCGAGGAAGCAAACCACCGGTCAATTCTTGAAGAAGAGTTTGATAAACTAAAAGAGAAGCCTGACTGGCAGAGATATGAGGGTTGGAGAGAGATTTTATAAATAGTAGAGGTAGCGCACTTGAACAAAATTTCAAGATAGCGCATTTGTCTTGCAACAAAGCAACAGATAACCTTTTTTACTGGGCTATAACGAAAAGGAGGAAACGTGACTTATAGAATTATTGAAGAATGTATTGCTTGCGGTGCATGTAGTGAGAGTTGCCCTGAGGGAGCTATCACTGCAGGTGAAACAATATATATTATTGATCCGGCTAAGTGTACTGACTGTGGTACTTGCGCCGAGGTTTGTCCTGTGGACGCATGTAAAGCTGAAGGTTCTTGAGGATGGTGGAGATTATTGAAAAAATTGAAGTGCAAAGTATGCGGCTATATTCATGAGGGTATAGAGCCTCCTGAAAGATGTCCGAGATGCGGAGCCCCTAAGGAGAAATTTTTTGAGATAATTTAGTAGAATTGTAGAATTGAAAAGTGGATGCCATATGATAGATAAGGATTTAACATCAGTTGAGATATTGGGGATTGGTGCAAGGTCAGAAGAGGAATCCTGTAAGCTTTACAAAAAAATGTCCCGGAAAGTAAAGAACAGAATTGTTAAGGGAAAACTCTTAAGCCTCGCAAGGGATGAAAAGCTTCACAAGGAAATACTTCTCAAGAAATATTGTGAAATCACAGGTGAAAAATCTCCTCCACTTCCTCAAAAAGGAAGAGAGAGGTCCGAAGGTTTAAACAGCGAAGGAATGACAATAAAAGAACTTATAGAGTTAGCAATAGGCAAAGAGAAGGATGCAGTTGAACTTTATTCATTAGGAGCTTCAAAGGCTAAAGATTTAAGCGGAAAATATATGCTTGAGTATTTAGCTGATTTTGAGCGGAACCATCAGAGAATGCTGGAGAATGAGCTAAAGGCATTGGAAAAGTTCCCAAAGTGGTTTGAAGAGGAGGACGGTTTCAGGTTTATTCATGTAGGACCATAAGTTGGAGAGAATATAATATAGGGGTGAAATTCTAAATTCTAAACAATATCAAATGACAGAAATCAAAAATTCAAAACATTTTGAGCATTTGAATTTGGAATTTAGGATTTGTTTATAATTTAGACTTCCTAATTAAACACAAAATAGGGGGTGATGGCAATAGTTACTAATATAAGTAATGATCAGCTTAAAGAAATATATTACTTATTGGTTTTGACAAGAAACCTGGATGAAAGAGGCAGGAAGTTATTCAAGCAGGCAAGATTTACAGGAACATATTTTTCTGCTGTTGGCCAGGAGGCAACTACTGTAGTTCCAACCTACGGATTAAGAAAAGAAGATGTTATTGCTCCCTCCCACAGAGAGATTGGTGCAAACGTTGCCAAAGGTGTTCCCATTAAACTCATAATGGCTCAAATCTACGCCCGTAAAACCTCTCCTGATAAAGGTAAATCCCATCCGTGTCATTATGGATATGCTCCTCTACGAGTTATTACTCCAGCCAGTACTGTAGCAGCTCAGGTTGTTGTCGGAACAGGAGCGGCTTTAGCATTTAAAATAAGAAAGGTAGACAATGTTGTGGTGAGTTTTTTTGGGGATGGGGCTACAAGCAGGGGTGGTTTCCATGAGGCGTTGAATTTTGCCGGAATCCACAAACTGCCAATAGTTTATATCTGCCAGAACAATCTCTGGGCCGAGTCAGTTCCCCTGAGGCTTCAGACTGCCCTTACAGACCTTTCAGAGAGAGCAAAGGCTTATGGTTTTCCCGGAGTTACTATAGATGGTAATGATGTAATGGAAGTGCTGAGAACATCAAGGGAGGCGATTGAGAAAGCAAGGAGGGGAGATGGTTCGACATTTATAGAATGTAAAACCTACCGCTGGTACGGCCATTCTGAAATAGACCCGGCTAATTACAGGGCAAAGGAAGAGTTAGAAGCATGGATGAAGAAGGATCCAATCCCCCATTATGAGAAATATCTTTTAGAGAATAAGATTTTAGATGAGAAAGAGAAAAATAAAATTTTGGTAAAGGTTGAGAAAGAAATAGATGAGGCTGTGGATTTTGCTGAAAAGAGTCCGTATCCGGCGCCAGAAGAAGCACTTGAGGACGTATATTATGGAGGAGACAAAACTTGAAAAAGGTAACCTTTATTGAAGCAATAACTGAAGCATTGGCAGAAGAGATGGAAAGAGACGAGAGGGTGTTTCTGATTGGGGAAGATATCGGAGCTTACGGAGGTGTTTTCAAAGCTACAAAGGGGTTATATGAAAAATTCGGGCCAATGAGAGTAATTGACAGTCCTATCTCTGAGGCATTTATTGCAGGTGGGTCTGTTGGAGCAGCGCTTATGGGAATGAGAGCTGTTCCTGAGATTCAGTTTGCAGACTTTATAACGCCAGCTATGGATCAGATAATACAGCAGGCCGCAAAACTCAGGTACCGTTCTGGAGGGAGTTATAAGGTCCCGATAGTTTTCAGAGTCTGTTGTGGAGGAGGAATCGGCGGAGGACTTTATCACTCCCAGAGCAATGAGGCATGGTTTGTAGATCAGCCTGGGTTAAAGGTCCTATTTCCTTCTACACCATATGATGCTAAGGGTCTTTTAAAGGCAGCTATAAGGGATGAGAATCCGGTAATCTATTTTGAGCATAAAAAACTTTATCGAAGCATCAAACAGGATATACCTGAAGAAGACTACACTGTTCCCATTGGGAAGGCTGAGGTCAGAACCAAGGGTGAGAATGTTACAATAATAACCTACGGACTAATGGTTCACTATTCACTTGAGGCTTCTGAGAAGCTTTCCAAGGAAGGAATATCAGTTGAGGTGATAGATTTAAGAACGCTATTGCCACTTGATAAAGAGACAATTCTTGAGTCAGTGAAAAAGACAGGAAAAGCAGTTGTAGTTCACGAGGCTAATAAGACAGGCGGTGTTGGGGCAGAGATATCAGCAATTATTGCTGAAGAGGCTTTTGAGTACCTGGATGCTCCTATAGCAAGGGTTGCAGGGCCTGATGTTCCTGCCATACCTTTTGCTCCTCCAATGGAAGATTTTTTCATGGTAAACCCTGAAAAAATTGCAAATGCTGTGAGAAAAATAACAGCATACTGAAGTTGAACCTGCCAGAAGGTCATGATACCCATCTCCCCCTTTTTCAAAGGGGAAAGTAGGAGAGGAAATTAGGGACTATAAAACTGATAAGGAGTTTTAAAATGCCTATTCCAATTATAATGCCTCAAATGGGAGAAAGCGTTGTTGAAGGAACGATCTCCAAATGGCATAAGAAAGAAGGGGAAAAGGTAAAGAAGGATGAACCATTAGTTGAGATAGAAACTGATAAGATAACTGTTGAAGTTCCATGCCCTGTAGACGGTACACTGGTTCAGATTCTTGTAAAAGAGGGAGAGACAGTTCCTGTTGGTGCAAAACTTGCAATTCTAACTATACCTGGCGAGGAAGTATCAGCAGGAGAGGCTGTAACTGCCAAGAAAGAGGAGAAGACTAAGATTCTCCGGGAGCCTGAAGAAATTATAAAAGCAGTTGAGGAAGAAGGAGTTGAAAAGAAGAGGTACTCTCCTGCTGTAAGAAGGCTTGCCAGGGAATATGGAGTGGACCCGGATCAGATCCAGGGGACAGGAACTGGCGGGAGAGTGACAAAAGAGGATATACTGGCATTTGTTGAAAAGCGTACGGAGGCAATGGTTCTTGAGGAAGAAGCAGACATCAGTCCTGAGTTCTGGATACCAAGAGAGGTTAAAAAAGAAGATGTTATCCCGCTTACAAGTGTCAGGAAAATAATTGCCCAGCATATGGTAAGGAGCAAAAGGGAAGCTCCTCACGTAACCACATGGGATGAAGCAGATATGAGCCGCTGGGTAGGGTTTTTAAAGAATCATAAAGAAGAGATAAGTAAAAAATACGACATCAAATTAACTTATATGCCTTTTATTATTAAGGCAGTTGTCCAGTCTTTAAAGGAATATCCCATGCTCAACTCTTCCCTTGTTGGAGAAGAGATAAAAATCAAGAAATACTACAATATCGGTGTAGCAGTTGCAAGGGAGGCAGGGCTGATTGTTCCGGTGATTCATTCGGCTGATAAAAAGAGCATAGTTGAAATAGCAAAGGAGATTGATGAGCTGAGGATCAAAGCTCAGAGTGATAAACTCACCCTCCAGGATATCCATGAAGGTACTTTTACAATCACTAATGCGGGCGTTTTTGGCGCAATTGCTTCAACGCCAATTATAAATTTTCCAGAGGTTGCAATTTTAGGTATCCATAGGATAATGGAGAGACCTGTAGTGCTTGAAGGACAGATAACAAAAAGATGGATGATGAATCTGTGCTTATCCTTTGACCACCGCGTTGTTGATGGTGTACCTGCAGTGCAATTCTTAAACAGGGTGAAAACATACCTCGAGGAACCAGAGCTCTGGATATTTGAGTTCTTTTGATGGAATTAGTGGATAGGGTTCAAGGATTCGATGGGACGTGGAATCAAGTGAAAATCAAATCCCCCCAACCCCCCTTTTCTAAAGGGGGGATTATTCAATACTTGAATCCTCTTTAAACCTGGAGGCTGATATGGCTGTCATAGTAGTTGATGTGCTCAAAGGGTTTCTTGAAGAAGGTTACCCTCTTTATTGCGGCAAGAAGTCAAGAAGAATAATTGAACCTGTCAGAAAACTCCTCTCCCAGAAGAAAAGCAAAGAACCAGTTATATTCTTAAGAGATGAACATCAAAAAAAGGACCCGGAGTTTAAGATGTTTCCGCCTCACTGTATCAAGGGAAGTGACGAGTGTGAAGTGATCAGTGAACTGGAAGAGTTTTGGGAGAAAGGCTTTGATGTTCCAAAGCCCACATTAAGCGGATTTTATAAAACCAGATTAGACAAAATATTGAAGGAGAAGGTAAAACCAAAAGAGAAGATTACAGTGGTCGGTGTCTGTACAGATATATGCGTACTCTATACAGTGGCTGATTTAAGAGCCCGTTACTATGACGTGATAGTTCCAAAGGATTGCGTGGCATCTTTTGATGAGAGTGGTCACCGTTTTGCCCTGAAGTACATGGAGAGGATGTTAGGGGCAAAGGTAGTTTGATAAGGGGTTTTCTAATGGCTTTTAGAAAAGAGAAAGATTCCTTAGGAGAAAAACTCGTTCCCGATAAAGCTTACTACGGCATCCAGACTCTAAGGGCTGTTGAAAATTTTCCAATAAGCGGATTTTATCTGCCACCCGAGATGATAGCAGCCATCGCAAAAATAAAGATTGCTGCTGCAAGGGCAAATATAGATCTAAAAAAATTAGATAAGAAAAAAGGTAGTGCTATCATCAAAGCTTCATCAGAAATTTTAGAGGGAAAATTTGATGATCATTTTCCGGTTGATGCTTTTCAGGCAGGGGCAGGGACTTCATCTCACATGAATTTAAATGAAGTAATTGCAAACAGAGCCTGCGAGATTCTGGGCGGGAATAAGGGTGATTATAACTTAGTCCACCCCAACGATCATGTAAATATGGGTCAATCAACCAATGATGTCATTCCCACAGCCATGCGCATTGCAGCTCTCCCCATGGCAGAAAAGCTTCTCCATGAAATGAAACAGCTTGAGGATACCTTTAACAAAAAGGGTGAAGAGTTTAAGAATATTATAAAATCAGGCAGGACTCATCTCCAGGATGCAGTGCCAATGGCACTTGGCAATGAATTTAAAGCATACGGGGAAAATGTCAAACGGTGGAGAACCAGAATCACAAGAGCATCTGAGTCTCTGGAAGAACTCGGTATTGGTGGAAGCGCTGTAGGGAGCGGGATAAACACCCAGCCCAGGTACAGGGGAAAGGTTGTGAAGTATCTGGGAGCGATTACAGGACTAAACTTGAAGCCAGCAAAAGACCTGTTTGAAGCAATGCAGAGCATGGCACCCTTTACAGAAGTTTCAGGAGCCTTAAAGAATTTTGCCCTTGACCTTGTGCGCATTTGCAATGACCTAAGACTATTGAGTTCAGGCCCGCGGACAGGCCTTTCAGAAATTGTTCTTCCGCCTGTACAGCCAGGGTCATCAATAATGCCCGGAAAGGTAAATCCCGTTATTGCAGAGATGACTGATATGGCAGCGTTTCAGGTTATAGGCAATGACCTTGTAATTTCAATGGCAGCCCAGGCAGGCCAGCTTGAGCTGAATGTGATGATGCCTGTGATTACATTTAACCTCATATTCTCCTTAAAGATTTTGACAGGTGCTTTGTCTGCCTTGAGGGAAAAGTGTGTAAAGGGAATAAAGGCAAATAAGGAAACCTGTAAAAGATATGCTGAAAGTAGTTTGGGTTTAGCAACGGTTCTTAATCCCTATATAGGGTACCAGGCTGCTGCAGAGGTTGCAAAGGAATCTTACAGGACAGGAAAATCAATAGTTGATATTATCAGAGAAAAGAAATTGATGGATGAAGAGGGGATTAAAAAGATTTTTAAATAATGATTACGCAGATTTGAAAAAGATTACACAGATGTCATTCCCCGTATCAAGTACGGGACAGGCTCTGCTGGAGTTTATCCCTGCGAAAGCAGGGACAGGAATGACAGGAAATGAGTTATTATTTTATGCAACTCAAAGGGAAAACGGCTTTAGTTACCGGTGCAGGAAGAAATATGGGGAAAACCATTGCTCTTGAGCTTGTCCGTGAAGGGGCTGATCTGGCAATAAATTATTTTTCTTCAAAAAAAGGAGCAGAGGAGACAAGAGCAGAAGCAGAGAATTTAGGGGTAAAGGCAATTTCCTTTGAGGCTGATCTTTCAAAAGTGGATCAGATTCAAAACATGGTAAAGAAAGTAGAGTCAGAGTTCGGGAAGATAGACATTTTGGTGAATAACTCAGGCATGATAACTGAGGCAAAATTAGATGAAATCAATGAGGAGATATGGGACAGGACAATGGATGTAAATCTTAAGGGTTTATTTTTCTGCTCCAAGATTGTTTCTGAGGGGATGAGGAAGAGAAAAAGCGGAAAGATTGTAAATATTTCCTCTCTTGGAGGAATAAAGGCATGGCCTTCTTTTGTAGCATACTGTACTTCAAAAGCAGGAGTGCTAATGCTGACTAAATGCCTTGCTCTCTCTCTTGCCCCTGATATTCAGGTAAATTCCATTGCTCCGGGAATTATAAGCTTTCCTGGTGATTTAGATGAGGTGAAAAGAGAAAATTTTATTAAGAGAATTCCACTCAAAAGGTTAGGAACTTATGATGAGGTTGCTAAGACAGTGATTTTCCTTTGCAGAGATTCCACCTATATTACCGGCCAGACGATCCTGGTGGATGGAGGTTTGGATTTGAGATAGTGCCAATGAGGGTTAATGTCAAATGCCAAAACTCAAAGTTCAAAATACAAAGAAGATTCTTTTAGAAGGTTTAGGATATTTGAATTTGGAGTTTTGAATTTGTTTAGAATTTAGAGCTTAGAATTTTGGATTTTGTTATTTGATATTATAACCCTGCTTTCAGGAGAAAGGAGGTCTTTTAGTTTTTACAAATTCTTGAGAAAAAAGTTTCCTAAAAACCCTCTATTTTAAAGGAGTATGAAATGAAGAGAAGCAAAGAAACGAAGAGAACCAAAGATAAGAAACAATCCAAGACTGCAACTTTTACCTGTAAGACCTGTGGCAAAGTTTCAATAGATATTAGCCATCTTTGTAACCCCGCTTTTATTGAGTCAAATGAGGCTTATACTTGTGAGTTTTGCGGGAGGATTGCTGAAGACCCTAAGCACATTTGCAAGCCAAAATTGACTGAATTAAAATTCGTTTGTGAAAATTGCGGAAGGGTAACAGACAAGAAAGAATTCCTGTGCAAACCGAAGAACATTAAGTGAGACCGCTAAAAACGGAATAAGGTTAGGGTTACGAAGCCCGTATCGGTTATGATGATCGTTTAGGGTTTCAAAATAAAGCCGACAGACTTGACCGTCAAACGAAACGGGTATCGTTACTGTTTAACGATACACTTTTTGAGAGTGTAGGGCAACCCTTTAGGGTTGCTTTTAGCAAGGCTAAAGCCTTGCCCTACAGATTATAGCTCACCGAGGAGTAAACAAGTGGATGATCTGGAAAAATTAAATGATGAGCTTGAATTCTACATACGTCCCCAGCCTTTTCCTTTAGGGATTAAGATGCTTAAGAAAGGTGATTCCCTGCCTGAAAAAACAAAAGTTCCTTCGAAAGATTTTGATCTCAGAATAGCAGTATGCCAGGGGATTTCTATCTCAAGAAGATACGGATGGACAATATCCATGGGCAGGGAAGATATTAACTGCCCTCTTACAAAGGTAGCGTTTGGTTTTGAAAAGAAAGGAGAGCTTTACAGCTCTGGTAAGGCTTGCTGCGGCATGTATACAGAGACTGAAGAAGCAGGAGCAAGGACTGAAGCAATGGTCCCAAAATTTAATTATAAAGAATATGAATCAATCCTTGTTTTCCCATTAGCGCGAGGGAAAGATATTCCTGATCTTGTTTTGATCTACGGGAATTCAGCCCAGGTAATGAGACTCCTTACAGGGGCCCTTTATAAGAGCGGCGGTTATCTGAGTTCAAATTTTTCAGGAAGGATAGATTGTGCTGACATAATTATCCAGACAATGAAAAGCAAAAAGTGCCAGGTCATTCTGCCCTGCTATGGTGACAGAATCTTTGCCCAGACTGAGGATTATGAAATGGCATTTACAATTCCCTATGAGAAAGTTCAGGAAGTTCTTGAGGGTCTGGCAGGTACACAAAAGGGAGGAATAAGATACCCCATTCCGTCTTTCCTTCGTTATGAAGGTCATTTTCCTGAAAAATACAGAGTGATTGAAGATGATTGGGAAAAGGATTAAAGGGAAAAAAGTCAGAAAAAAGTGGAATCAGCCAATTCCATATTTAAGCTGTA
>Ga0154831_1056_pt1 | contig 12090 bp, 15 predicted proteins | sample Rifle2008BG16ft_FD_116135 | JGI IMG/M metagenome (GOLD analysis project Ga0154831, IMG submission 116135) | Candidatus Schekmanbacteria bacterium RBG_16_38_11
AAATAAAAAAGCAGATTTTAAAACTTACCGCCAGTCCCCCCCTCGACTCTTCGATTCGTATATAGACCCTCGGAAAAATTTCTGGCAATAGCTATGCAACCCGGTCTTAAGAGGGTTTGAAAATCTTTATTTAAAGAGAACCGTCTCCTTTTACTTTTCAAACTGGTAAGTATGTCCATACCTATCTGTGGCTATGTTAAAAGAGTTTATTGACAACCCTCATCATCCTGAATAACATATACTTTGAAATTATCTTTTAATTTTGTAATAAACAATTTCAGGGTAAGCAAAAAATCTTATCCAGGAGGTAAGAGTTATGAATTATAAAGAGAGAATAACAATAGACCCAAACATAATGCTTGGCAAACCTGTGATTAAAGGCACCAGAGTTACAGTTGAATTGATACTCAAAAAACTATCAGAAGGTATGAGCACGGAAGAATTGTTGGAAGCATATCCACATTTAAAAAGAGAAGATATTCTATCAGCACTTTCTTACTCTGCTGATGTAATTTCCAGGGAGGAATTAATTGCAACTTAAAATTCTTGTTGATGAAGGTGTTGATTTCAAAATAGTTAGGGAGCTCAGAAAAAAAGGATTTGAAGTTATTAGCGTAGTTGAAGATTTTAAAGGTGCTTCTGATAGGAAAGTTTTAGATATAGCAATGGGCAAGAGAGCATTGCTATTAACAGAAGACAAGGATTTTGGAGAATGGGTCTTTGCTCATAAAGCAGAAACCATTGGTGTTATATTTTTAAGATATAAATCCAGTGAAATTGCAGAAATTTCTGATGCATTACAAAATTTGCTTTTAAAATATAAAGACTCTTTATATAAAAAATTCGCTGTTATTAAGGCAAACAAGGTCAGAATTAGAGATTTGCCATAGACTGAGAGTATTGAAATAATAAGTATAGTAAAAATTATTATTTCATAAGCATAAAAGATGGTAAAGAAATTTCTTGGAATTAAAATGTTATGAAGATTAAAAATAAAAAAAGAACCGGTAGATTTTTCTGAAAGTCAAAACCTCAGAGAGCTCAGGTTTTTATCGGGTGGTGCAGAATTAAAGAAAACCCTTTAAATTGAGAGCCCCGGCTTTAACAGAAATATTAAAACCGGGGGGAATTTTCATAAAACTACTTTACTGCATCTTTTAATGCTTGCCCGGCTGAAAACTTTGGAACGACTCTGGCTTTTATCTGAATTGGTTTACCATTTTGTGGGTTGACACCTTTGCGGGCTTTTCTTTTTGCTGTAGAAAAAGATCCAAATCCTACTAATGTAATTCTATCACCTTTTTTTAAACTTTTTGTAATACTCTGAGTTAAGCAGCTCAATGCTTTGTTTGCCTGACTTTTTGATATCCCTGAAGCTTTTGCCATAACTTCGACTAAACCTTGTTTGTTCATCTTTCATTCACCTCCTTTTTTAAAATTTTTTTTATATTATTTGTACGGATAAGGCTTGTCAAGAGGTTTTTTAAGGAAGGCATTTCAGGAATCGGCTGGTAATAAGGGATTTGAAGGAAGGGTAGGTTTAAGGTGAAGTTAATTCAAATGTCAAATTCCAAAGCTCAAAATTCAAAATAAACCAAAAAATCCAAAATGGTTTACTCTTACGGTAGTATTGTTACTGGTGATCCAACTTCCACAAGCTCGTATACCTTTTCCATGATGTTGTCTGGCAGGGCAATGCAGCCATCTGTCCAGTTTATGTTAAAGGCAGATTCAAAATTTTTATTTTTCCCTGTGCCATGAATTCCAACATATCCTCCAAGCTTTGTGTTCCAGAGAGGTTTTTGTCTGTTCTTTATCTGCTCATCAATTTTGATAAACTCTTTAACCGTTATAAGGTCAGCCTTTAAACCCTGCAGGGCATCCGCATCATTAGGGTAACTTATCCCGAGAAAATAATTATATTTGCTGATGTTCTTCTTGCAGCAGATATAATATTTTCCCTCCGGGGTTTTTTTGTCACCGCGGACTTGCTTTTTTCCCTTCCAGTAAGGGCTGAGGATAACGGCATGTGATAATTTTAAAAGGTTATTTTTATAAACTTCAATTTTTTTTAATGATTTGTAGATTAATACTTTTGTGTCTGCTTTCTCTTTATCTAAAGGTGCCTCATTGTCACAAGCACATTGCACAGACAAAGGATATAATAATAATAATGTTCCCAGGAAAAAAAGCAGAAAGAGAAATTTATTTTGCTTAGAAATGCAGAAAAAATTAGACATAGTTTATGTATTTACCTCCGGTAAATTATTTTGAAATTTTAAATGAGTTTTTAATATTATATTTTTTATTTCTTTTCAAATATTATTTTGAAATTTTAGGAATATAGTATACCATATAAAATCTATTGGAGGCAAAAAAATGATGATTACTTCTATTATAAAAAAGTCTTTAATAATTTTATTTATTATTTTCTTCGTTACTGGTTCAGTCAGGTCTGAAGACATAAGGAAAAGCTACTTTTACTACCCGAAGCAGCAAAAGAAGAAAATTAAAGCAAAACTTCCTGATACAGTGATTGGGGGAATTAAGGTTTATAAAGTTAAAAAAAGAGATACCTTATTGGATATTGCCAGGTTTTTCAACTTAGGATTTTCAGAGCTTAAAGATTGCAACAGGGGAGTAGACCAGTGGGTTCCCCCAGAGGGTGAGATTTTAATAATTCCTACGCAATGGATTTTACCGGAATGCAATTACCAGGGTATGGTGATAAATATACCTGAGAAGAGATTGTTCTATTTTTTGCCTAAAGCAAATTCCTTGCTTACCTTTCCGATTGGTTTAGGAATGCTGGATTCTCCTACTCCTAAAGGGAAATATCAGGTGACTGGGAAAAGAGAAGATCCGACCTGGTATGTTCCCGAATCCATAAGAAGTACTATGGAGGAACCAAAAAAGGTTGTTCCACCAGGTCCTGACAATCCTCTTGGAAAATATTTTCTTGCCCTTTCTGAAGGATATGGGATCCACGGAACAAATCTTCCATGGTCTATAGGCAGGCTTACAACCCATGGGTGCATAAGGCTTTATCCGGAAGATATAGAGTTTTTATATAAAAAAGTAAATATTGGAACACCGGTTCAGATTATGTACCAGCCTATAAAAGTGGGGATGCAGGAAAATGATATTTATCTCGAAGTCCATGAGGATATTTATGGGTTTCTAAAAAATCCTTTGGAGGAGGCTCTCAGGCTTATTAAAAAGTGGAGACCTATTGGGAGCATTAACCTCGATCTTGTCAGATCAGCATTGGAAGATAAAAACGGTGTTCCAATCTGCATCTCTAAACATAATAACCAATAAAAAAAGCGCAAAGCCAGGAACAATTTAGACTTTGCGCTTAAAAGATTAAAAACTTATTTCTTCATCATCTTGTTGAATATAGCCTCAGCTTTTTCAGCAGCGGCTTCTGCTCTCTTTGCTGCTTCATCAGCCTTTGTGGCTGCGGCATCTGCGGCTCCGGCTTTTGAAGCTGCGTCCTCAGCCTTTACGGCAGCAGCTTCTGCCTTGGAAGCAGCAGCGTCTGCTTTTGATACAGAGCCTTCTACTTTTTCTGCAGTACTTTTGATTTCCTGGAGGGCAGCCTTTGCATCCTCAGATGCTTTAACTGCCTCATCCCTTGCTTGCTTAGTTTCTTTAAAGATGGCGCATCCAGAAAAAAGGAAAGATACAGCAAGAAGGACAACCATTACACGAAATAGTCTGTTTGATCTCATCTACATCACCTCCTTTTTTTTGATTTATCGTTACTATCGTTTCAATTTATCTGCTTTTATAAAATATGCTTTTTTTCCAAATAAATTTACAGCTTAGTACTTATAACTGCAATACTTTCCACGAATAATTCTATAATTAATAGTTTAAACTTGGAATTGTCTAATTCTACTTTTTTCTGACTTTTTTCCTCCAAAGATGGATAACTATATTATGAGAAGCTTCTGTTAGAAAGTTATTCCATTCATTGTAACTTATTGACCTCTTTAGATTTTGGTAATATAATAAAAAATAATGGCTAAGTATAAGAAAGTTTTTTGAAAAAGCAATAAAAAAATTATTAAAAAATAAATTACCGCTATCTTTATGAAAAAATCTAAAAAACAGATAATCCTTTTGACACTAATTCTAATTGGTTTTATATCCCTCGTTATCGTTTTTGCACACAGCATATATTTTAATAGCAAAAAGAGCTTGGCAGAGCAGTTCAGCCATCAGCAACTGATGCTGGCAAATGAGATTGCAAAAGGCATTGGAAACTTCTTTGTTGAGATGGAAGAGAAATTGGAACTCCTTGCTTCTTTTTCTGAGGCAGAACAGATAAAGCAAGAACACATTGCTCAGATGAAGATATTTTATGAGCAGGAGAAGGGACAGATCAGATTTTTAGGGCGAATTGACAGGGGAGGGAATCTTAAATATTTTTTCCCGGAAAAAGTATTGGATGGAATAGAAAAAAATTACAGCAAGGAAGCCTATTTTGTTAAAGCCAAAGAAACACACTTGCCCTTTGTTTCAATGGATTATCAGGACATTAAGAGACCGAAAATCGTAATGATTACTCCTGTAACATCTAAAAGAGATCTCTCAACTAAAACCATCTCTGATAAGGGTACAGATTTTGATGGCATTGTGATGCTCGAAATTAGATTAGACAAACTTATTGAAACTTTTATACTCCACATCAGATCAGGCAAACAAGGTTATGCATGGCTTTTAGATGAGAAAGGGGTATTACTCAGTCACATAAAGCATCCGGAAATGATAAATAAAAATATTTTTGTTTCAAATGGTAATTGTTTTACCTGCCATACCTCTTTTGCCCTGGAGAAAAAGATGATCAAAGGATTGAGTGGAGCAGAGAAGTATTCAGTAAAAGGGGGCGAAGAAAATTTTATAGCTTATGCGCCAATCCATTTAAAGAACCATTTATGGTCTGTAGGCATCGTTGCTCCTGCCTCGGAGGTTGAAGAATTAGTAAAGGTCAATCTTAGAAACACATTAATACTTGTCATCTTCATTATCTCCTGTTTCAGTGCCGGTGCTTTTTTAATAATAAAGATTAATGAAAAAAGGATACTTCTTGAAGAAAAAGACAAAGCTGCTAAAGAAATTTTTAGAGTAAAGACGGAACTTCAGGCCATATTTGATGGAATAACAGATGGAATAGCATTGATCGACAGTGACCTGGTTATCAGAAACGTTAACAAGGCATTTGCCAAATTTTTCAATAAAACACAGGAGGAAATTACAGGCAGAAAATGCCATAAGGAATTTAAAAAGAGAGATAATGGCTGCATCCCCTGTTTGGTGGAAGAGACTTTTAAGACCGGCAAACCTTCATTTGCTGAAGAGACACTGGAAGATGATGCAGGTAACAAATTGTATGCAGATATAACTGCTTTTCCCCTAAGGAATGAGAAAGGAGAAATGGTTCAGATTGTTGAATATGTAAAGGACACAACAGAGCAGCGGAAGATGAAAATCCAGATTGAACAGTCAGAAAGGCTTGCCACAATCGGAACATTTGCTTCCGGTTTAGCCCATGAAGTCAGGAATCCGCTTAACTCGATAAACCTGCAATTGACGCTTCTTGAAAGAAGGATTTCAAAAATAGATGCAAATGTAAAAGATGAAACAACAAAACTGATAAATATAGTGAGAAAGGAGATTAGTGAGCTAAACAGGTTAGTAGAAGATTTTCTTATGTTGTCAAGATCAGCAAAAATGACCTTTGTTAAAGGGGATATTAATGATGTTTTAGAGGGGGTTTTAAAATTAATCGAATTAGAAGCAAGAGTTAAAGGTGTACTGATAACCAGGAACTATAATGAGGTTCCTCAGTTCCTTATGGACCCGGGGAAACTAAAGGAGGTTTTTTTAAATTTAATTCACAACTCCTTGGAAGCAATGCCTTCCGGAGGAAAACTGGTAGTCAGCACTTACCATGATAATGGAAATGCTGTAATAAGGGTCAAAGATACCGGGATAGGGATTAAAGACGGAAAAAAGATTTTTGATGTTTTCTACTCGACAAAAGATGATGGAACAGGATTAGGGCTTCCGATTGCACATAGAATAATTGAGGACCATAGAGGTGCAATAGATTTTGAAAGTAAGCCTGGCGAAGGGACAATATTTACAGTAATAATTCCAATAAAGAATTAGGTTTTTTAATTTTATCTTACCTCTTTTATAAAAGAGCAGATTGTGGCGGAAAAAAGTCAGAAAAAAGTGGAATCAGCCAATTCCAGAATTAAACTTTAAGGTGTAAGTTATAATTATATACGTTATAAAAAACTTTAAATGTAAAAATCTCCCGGGCTATGAGGCTGTGTCGCAATTCTATTTTTTGGTAGTCGCAGGCTTTAGCCTGCGTATAACTATTTAAAATTATATAAATTTTTTCGCAGCCTGAAGGCTGCGGCTACCTTTTTTTAAATTATGACACAATCTCTATGAGGAAGAAGGAGAGGAGAAAAAATTGGGTGGAGCAGTAAATTCAAAGCCTCCTAAAGAGATAATACTTGTTGATGATGACAAGTATTCTTTGGAGACTTTATCAAAGCTTCTCACAGAGGATGGTTATAAGGTTGTAGGATGCCTTAACGGTAAAGAAGCTCTGGAGAAGATGAAAAACAAGAAATACGATATAATTATTACAGATTTAAGAATGCCTGAAATGGGAGGTATTGAACTTCTGAAGAATATCAAAAAAATTAATCCGGAAATTTCAGTAATAATCATAACAGCCTTCGGTGAAGTAGATACCTATTTAGAAGCTATTAATAGCGGGGCATTTGACTATATCCATAAGCCGATTAACTATGAAGGTTTATTGAAACTTTTAGAAACAATCAGCAACCGGAAGTAATATTCACCCTTTAACTTCTTAAGCGTCCTTTAAGAGATTTCTTGAACAATTATCTGAAGCAAACCTCATAATATACTATTCTTAGCATATAGTCATACAATGTGAATTGTAAATTGAAATATAAAAGTTTAAAATTACATATAAAATTTGAATATCCAGTTGATATATTCTGTTAAGGAAATATAATATAAAACAGGAAGGGTTAAAGTGAGTTAGGTGCTTTATGAAGCAAAATTTTGCAAGAGAGAAATATAAATTCATTGATCACACAGCAGATATAGGCGTTGAAATTTTTGGGGATGATTTGCCAAGCCTTTTTGCAAATGCAGGATATACTCTATTTGACATAATTACAGATCTGTCCCTGGTCAGGGAAAAGATTCCTCAAAATATAAATATAAATGGAAGAAATTTAGATGAGATGATGGTAAACTGGCTTGGAGAGTTTTTATACGTTTTTGATACAGAAAGATTTTTAGTTAAAAAAATCAATATAAAAAGGCTTGAAACATCATTTTTTACTTCAACTTCAGGCATTAATACTTCTGTCCAAGGAAAGATGTCTGAGGAGGGGGAGTATGGGAATCTTCAGGCAGAGATATGGGGAGAGAAATATGACGCTCATGTCCATGTAATAAATACAACGATTAAGGCAGCCACATACCACAAGCTTGAAGTTGTAAAAGAAAATAACATATGGCACTGCAGGGTAATCCTGGATGTATGAAAAAAGCAGGGAAGAGAGTTAGGAGTTCGGAGTAAGGAGCAAAAGACGAAAGTCAGGAGTCAGAATACAGGAGAAAGATGCAGGAGACAGTTGTCAGAAGTCAGGAGGCAGAGGGGAAGGTGTGAGTTGTATGGGTGAAAAATATAAATTAGAAAAGATAACTGAATATAAGTGGAGAATTCCCAGGGAAGGGAAGATGCGGGTTGATGGTATAATTTTTGCAGATGAGAAAATGCTTAACGTGATCAGGCACGATGAGAGCCTGACCCAGGTGGCAAATGTAGCCCAGTTGCCCGGGATTGTTAAGGCATCTTTTGCTATGCCTGATATACACTGGGGATATGGTTTTCCTATAGGGGGTGTTGCTGCTTTTGATGCAGAGGAAGGAATAGTATCTCCGGGAGGGGTGGGATATGACATAAACTGCGGTGTCAGGTTACTTAGAACAAATCTTTTCATTAACGATATAAAGTCCCGGATAAAAGAGATAACTGATTCTTTATTTAACAACATCCCGACAGGAGTTGGCGCTCATAGAAAGGATTTAAAATTAAGCAAAAACGAGGAGAAAAAGGTTTTGGAGATCGGGGCAAAATGGGCTGTAGCAAATGGTTTTGGTTTAAATGAGGATCTTTCATACATAGAGAGCAGCGGATGTATTCCAGGGGCAAACCCGGATTTTGTCAGTGAGCGGGCTTTAGAAAGGGGCAAGGACCAATTAGGGACATTAGGCTCAGGAAACCATTTTGTCGAGGTTGGTTATGTAGCTGAGATTTATGATGAGAATGCGGCAAGCTTCTTGGGGCTTGAAAAAAACAAAGTTACAATAATAATCCATACCGGATCAAGAGGGTTTGGCTACCAGGTGTGTGATGACTATATAAGGATAATGCTGGATGCAGTTAGAAAATACGGGATAGAGCTTCCTGACAAACAATTATGCTGTGCTCCGTTGAACTCTGCGGAGGGGAAAAAATATATGGCAGCCATGGCATGTGCAGCAAACTATGCTTTTACAAACCGCCAGATCATAGCCCATTGGGCGAGGGAAACCTTTGAGCAGGCCTTAAAAATAGGCCCTAAAGAATTAGGAATGGATTTGATTTATGATGTTGCTCATAATATTGCAAAATTCGAGTCTCATATGGTTAATGGAGTGGAAAAGAGGCTGTGCGTTCATAGAAAGGGAGCTACACGGGCCTTTCCTCCTGGAAGTCCCCATATTCCAAAGGATTATTCTTCAATTGGTCAGCCAGTCTTAATTCCCGGTGATATGGGAAGATGTTCATATGTTTTAACGGGGTCTGAAAAAGCACTTGAAGAAACTTTCGGAAGTACATGCCACGGAGCAGGGAGATTGATGAGCAGGCATCAGGCTAAAAAATCTGTAAAAGGGAGGGCAATTATCAGGGAGCTTGAAGACAAAGGAATCATTATAAGAGCTACTGGAAGAGCAACTGTGGATGAAGAGATCCCTGAGGCTTACAAAAATGTAACTGATGTGGTAAATATAGTAGAAGAAGCGGGGATAAGTAAAAAAGTTGCTCAGCTTCGTCCTCTCGGAGTGATTAAAGGGTAAGGAGGTTTTATAGTTTTTTAAATTTATTTATCATGGAAGGAGGTAACGATGAAGGCAAGAACATACAGTGCCATGAGCAGAAAAAATGTAAGAACAGATACGGATCCTTACCTTGCAAAGAAAGGTCTTCCCGGAGTTGCCTTGTGCCAGGGATGTACAGGAATTTATAAGAATAAGCACTGGAGCTTTGATGGGGAAGAGTTTAAAAGACTTTGTAAAAATAAAAATGTCAGTTCAGTGATATGTCCGGCATGTCAGAAAATAAAGGACGGGTATCCGGAAGGAGTGGTTACTCTGAGAGGGGATTTTTTAAAGAACCATAAGAATGAGATATTAAACTTAGTCAGGAACGAGGAGGAAAGAGCAAAAAGCAATAATTCCCTTGAGAGGATAATTGATATAGAAGATAGTGATGATAAAATTGTAATTACTACAACCAATGAGAAGATTGCCCAGAGAATTGGCAGAGAAGTGCGCAAGGCATATCAGGGAGAATTGGAATACAAATGGTCCCAGGGTAATAAAATGGTCAGGGTAGAGTGGGCGAGGTGAGAGGTAAAGTAGCGAGAAGAAAGGAAGCGAAAAGTTTAGAGCTACTTGATACTTAAAAACAGGAGAAGAAGATGTTTCATATAGCAAGCGGAAAAGATATCAAAGACGGTGCGATAACTGATGTCTATTTTTTAAGGACATCAAATATCTTAAAATCCAAAGGAATAGATAAACATGTAAAGGCTGAATTAATTGCTAAATCTTTTCCTGATCAATGGAGATGGGCTGTTTTTGCCGGTCTTGAAGAATGTGCTGAACTGATGAATGGGATGAAAATATCAGTCAGGGCAATTGAGGAAGGAACGCTATTCCGTACATACGAGCCGGTTATGGAGATTGAGGGTATGTATTCGGAATTTTGTATTTATGAAACTGCGATTCTTGGATTGATATGTCAGGCTTCGGGAATTGCTACAAGGGCTGCAAGGTGCAAGTTGGCTGCTGGTGAAAGGAATGTCATAAGTTTTGGGGCAAGAAGAATGCATCCCGCAATAGCTCCAATGATAGAGCGAAACGCTTTTATTGGGGGATGTGATGGGGTGGCGATGGAGGCAAGCAGCAAACTGATAGGAGTGAGTCCTTCAGGAACCATGCCTCATGCTCTGGTCTTGATTATGGGTGATACAGTGGAGGCGACAAAAGCGTTTAATGAAGTAATTGATAAAAAAGTTAAAAGAATATCGCTGATTGATACTTTTAATGATGAGAAAGTTGAAGCGCTGAAGGTAGCTGAAGCCTTAGGGGATGCCATCTATGCCATAAGGATTGATACACCGCCTTCAAGGAGAGGAGATTTGAAGGAGATTTTGAGGGAAATAAGGTGGGAACTGGATCTGAGAGGCTTTAGCCATATTAAAATTTTTGTCAGCGGTGGAGTTGATGAGAAAAGCATCCCGGATCTTAATGAATATGCAGATGCTTACGGTATTGGAACATATATAAGCAATGCACCGGTTGTGGATTTTTCAATGGATATAGTAGAGATTGATGGAAAGCCTGTTGCAAAGAGGGGGAAGTTGTCCGGGTCAAAAAGGGTTTTGAGGTGCAGAAGGTGCACGAGAGATATGATTTTACCGTTTAATGCCAGGGACAAGAAATGCAGTTTTTGCCAGGGAAAGGCTGATAATCTTTTGAATCAGTTTTTAAGGGATGGAGAAATTGAGCGGAAAATGCCAGAGGCAAAGGAAGTGAGGACAAAAGTTTTGCATCAACTAAAGGGAATAGAATCTTTTATTTAAGAGGAGGGACAAATCATGAAAGAAAGAGAGTTAGAGGAAAAGATAAAGCTGATTGATAAAGAAATTGACTTTCAGGTTAACGAACTTGTTAATACAAAGCGTGCCCTTAACAGCGAAATAGATAAAATGAAAATAGAGATAGAGGCAATGAAGAGATTCATGTCGGAGTTTCATAGTGAATTTAAGGGTTCGTATTCAAGGATAAAGGAAATTGTAGTCCATGAAGTGAATCCGGAATTAATTTAGAAGGGACTTTTTAAATGAAAAATTTAAATAATTTTGGAGCAACATATGGGTCTATTTGATAAAGGATCAAAAGATGAAATTTTAGATTTCGAGGAAGGAATAGAAGAGTTTTTTGACAGATTTCACAGTTTTGTCAGGCATTCTCGCTTTTCACTTGAACCTGTCTGGCGTCCTCCTGTTGATATTGTTGAAGTTGAAGATGAGGTCATAATTTTTGCCGAGCTGCCCGGGATTAAAAAAGATGAAATAGAGATTACGTATAAAGGCGGCGTGGTAAAGCTGAGGGGAGTTCGCAACCAGCCAGATCTTCAGAGCCAGAAGAAATTCACCCGGTTAGAAATAGAGTATGGGAAATTTGAAAGATTAATAAATGTTGGCGAAGGGATTGACTCTGAAAAAATTTCTGTTACCTTAGATGATGGGATTTTGAAAATAAGATTACCCTATAAGGAAAAGAAGCGGGTAATCAAAGTTGAAATCGAAAAATAATACTATTTTAAGCTCTTGTTAAAGTAGGGAGGGGATGAATGGCATTTATCAATAAGGATGAGAGAGAAGAGAGAAGGCATGACGAGGAGGAAGAGGAGGAGGGGATTCCGCAGTTACTTCCTATTCTTCCGCTAAAAGATATGGTGGTTTTCCCATCTACTGTCGTTCCTTTAGTAGTTGCAGGAGAGAATTCTATAAAGCTTATAGATGACAGCTTGGTTGAGGAAAAGATGGTGGCGCTTTTTTTGGAGAAAAACCCGGAGAGGAGAAAAGATGAAAAGCCTGAGCTGCGGGATGTCGGTACTGGTGCAGTAATTTTAAAGATGCTAAAATTTCCTGACAAGAGCATAAGGATACTGGCTCAGGGGTTAAG
>Ga0154831_1071_pt4 | contig 11948 bp, 10 predicted proteins | sample Rifle2008BG16ft_FD_116135 | JGI IMG/M metagenome (GOLD analysis project Ga0154831, IMG submission 116135) | Candidatus Schekmanbacteria bacterium RBG_16_38_11
TATGCAAAGATGTTTTCTCTGCCAATAATCTCTCATTGCGAGGATGAAACCCTTGCTGCGAATGGAGCCATGAATGAAGGATTTGTTTCAACAGAGCTTGGAATTAAAGGAATACCAAATATTGCTGAGGAAATTGTTGTGGCAAGGGATATCCTGATTTCCCGGATGGCAGGCGCTCATCTCCATTTGACCCACTTAAGCACAGCCGGTTCACTGGAGCTTGTTAAATGGGCCAAAAACCTTGGCTACAAAGTAACATCCGATGCGGCAATCCACCATCTGATTCTTACAGATGAAGCCTTAAGAACTTATGATACCAATTTAAAGATGAAACCGCCCCTTAGAACTCAGAAGGACATTGATGCCCTTATTTCTGGATTAAAGAGCGGCCTCATTGATGCAATAGTTTCAGACCATGCCCCGCACCTTTTAGCTGAAAAGGATGTTGAGCTTAACAATGCACCCTTTGGTATCATTGGTCTTGAAACAGAAGTATCTTTAGCTCTAAGCCTGGTGCATAAAAATCTTTTAGACCTAAAGACAGTAATATCCTCTTTTACTGTAAACCCTGCTAAAATTCTAAGTCTTGATAAAGGGTCACTTTCAGTTGGGAAAGACGCTGATATTACAATTTTAGACCTTGAGAGAGAATATAAGGTTGATGCCAAAAACTTTAAATCCTTAAGCAAAAATTCCCCATTCATTGGATGGAATCTCAAAGGCAGGCCTGTTGCTGCAATAGTTGGTGGTAAAATTGTTTATTGCCTTGATTAGAAATTTTAAAAAGTGAATTTAAACTATTGGGTAGGGGCGACTTTAATCGCTTCTAAAACAGGGAGGCTTCGTCGTGAGCTCAGCCGAACGGCTAAAGTCTCCTTTACCCTTCTGTCCTATATAAGTGAGGGATTAGGTAATAAAATTATTAGTGAACTTAATTAGACATTGCCCTGTCCTACTGGCTTTCCAAAATTTATACATTTCAATGATAAAAAAAAATATTAAAATAGAAATTGGGTCAGGAGACCCAATACTACCCGGGGCAGTGGCAGGTCTTCTGATCTGCCATTTTCAGGTGAATTTTTTCTATGAATGCTAAAATAATTTCTAACCGCAGAGTGTCCCCAACATGCTGGGAGATGAACCTCTCCTGCCCTGAAATTACAAGAGAGGCAAAGCCGGGGCAGTTTGTAATGGCAAGAATAAAAAACGATGTGGATGCTTTCTTAAGAAGACCTTTCAGCATCCATGATATTAAAGATCCTTCATCCTTTTACCTCCTCTATAAAGTTGTTGGGAAAAGGACAGAGGCTATGGCAGGCTTAAAAAAGGGGGACAGCCTTGATATACTGGGACCACTTGGGGATGGATTTACAATTGATGCAGACCTTGAGCTTGCAGTATTTGTTTCAGGAGGGATTGGAGCGGCCCCTATGCTTTTTCTATTAAGGTCTCTTGTTAAGGGAAAACTAAAACCTAAAAACCTTTATTTTCTTACCGGGGCAAAAACTAAAGATGAGATTTTATGCACAAAAGCAGCCCACAGATTGGGAGTACAGATATTTATAACCACTGAAGACGGCTCCCTGGGTAAAAAGGGAATGATAAATGAAGAGCTTGATAGGTTGTTAGAAAAAACTATAAAAGATAAACTTGATAAAATAGAAAAAAATAAGGTATCAATATTTGCCAGTGGTCCAAATCCTTTGCTCAGGGAAGTATCACTTATAGGAGAAGTTTTTGAGGTTTCTTGCCAGATATCTCTTGAGGCAAATATGGCCTGCGGTTTTGGCGTATGCCTGGGATGTGCTGTAAAGGTTAAAGCCAACCATCTCGGGTTTAAATACAAAAAGGTATGTTCTGACGGCCCGGTTTTTGATTCGCAGGAAATAATATGGTAAGCTATTATTTTTAAGCAGAAGAGTTCGAGGATTCAAGGATTCGAGGGGTCAAGCGTTAAAAAATTCCCCCATCCCCCCTTTAGAAAGGGGGGGTAAGGGAGGATTTGATGTCCACTCGACTCCTTGACCCCTCGGACACCTATTAAGAAACATTATGACCAAAACAACTAAGCCTGATTTAAGAGTAGAGATTGCTGGAATAAAATTTTCTAACCCTGTCATTGGGGCGTCCGGCACTTTTGGATATGGCGAGGAATATATAAAATATCTTGATTTGAACCGGATAGGAGGAATTGCTGTTAAAGGTTTATCATCAAAACCTAATCTCGGAAATAAACCTCCGAGGATATGTGAAACTCCTGCCGGCATGCTAAACTCAATAGGCCTTGAAAATATCGGGGTAGATGCATTTATCAGGGACAAACTTCCAATTCTAAGAAAATACAGGACAAGGGTTTTAGTAAATATCTTTGGATTTACAGAAGAGGAATACATAGAAGTAGCTGAAAAATTAGACTCTGTTAAAGGGATAGCCGGGCTTGAAGTAAATATCTCCTGTCCAAACATAAAAAAAGGAGGTGTATCCTTTGGCAAAAATCCAAGACTGACCTTTAATCTTATAAAAAAATTGAAAGAATCTGTCTCACTCCCTCTGGTAGTAAAGCTTACTCCCAATGTTTCAGACATAACAGAAATCGCCCAGGCTGCTGAGCAGGGAGGTGCTGATGCACTCTCCCTTATTAATACCTTAAACGGGATGGCTATAGATATCAAAACCAGAATGCCAAAGCTTGGAAATATAACAGGAGGACTCTCCGGACCGGCTATAAAACCTGTTGCCCTTTATATGGTCTTTTCTGTCTATAAAAAGGTTAAGCTCCCTCTGATAGGAATGGGGGGAATAAGAAATTTCCAGGATGCCATTGAATTCTTTCTTGCAGGAGCTACTGCTGTCAGTGTAGGGACAGCGAATTTTATTAACCCTAAAGTTCTTGAAGAAATTGTCACAGGAATTGAAAACTTTTTAATTGGAAATAAAATCAAAAGCGTTAAGGAATTAATTGGAGGGATGGAAGTTTTTTGAAAAGATGGTGACAGGCGAGACGCCTGTTCTATAAAATATTAATTTGCGGGACAAGAATGTCCCGCAAATCCCTGCTTGCCGCAGGCAGGGATAGGCGGGGTTTTCTAACTCCGCTAAAAATATCTTCAAAAGAAAGAATAAAATCATTTTGAAAGCTAAAAAATGAAAAACAGGATAATAATCATTTTAATCTTTATAGTATCCCTGACACTGGACCAGATAAGCAAATACATTATTCAGACAAAAATGATACTCCATCAGTCAATCACGATATCAGAGAATTTCTTTCATATCACTTATATCCTTAACAAAGGTGCAGCTTTCGGGTTATTCTCTAACAACAGCGAATCATTCCGAACTCCTTTTTTTATTATTGTATCAATTATAGCCATTTCAGGACTTCTCTACTTTTTCATAGCCTTTGCAAAGGAAAGCAGGCTCAATCAAATAGCCCTTACTCTTATTTTAAGCGGTGCAGTGGGAAACCTTGTAGACCGACTGACTCTTGGTGTTGTAAGGGATTTTATAGATGTTCACTGGTATGATCTTCACTGGCCGGCTTTTAACTTTGCAGATACATCTATCTGTATAGGCACGGGTCTATTAATTTTAAATCTTTACAGGCAAGACCTTAAAAAAGGTCTTTAAAATGGATATTATTTATAAAATAAGTTTTATCCTTGGAAGTCTGAGTGTTCTCATTTTTCTGCTCGGCAGTTTCAAGACATTTTCTATTCCATATATAATTTTTTTAACTATCCTCGGACTGGTTGCCATATTTTATGTTACCCTCTCTCCATTTCTCTCAAGAAAGTCGTCGCAAAAATGCACAAAGACTGAAACCTTTAAGAGTACTTCTTCCACACCCCTACACAATACTAATTGGCAGTGCCTTGGACTATATTTGATATTATTAACCTTTATTTTTGCCATTCTCCCTCTTGTTCTAACTCCTCCAACCTCAAGAGATGAGCTCATTCACCATCTTGCCATCCCGAAGCTCTACCTTGAGAAGGGAAAAATATTTGAAATCCCCTTTATGAGTTTTTCCTATTTCCCAATGAATATAGACCTCCTTTACCTGATTCCTTTATCTCTCGGCAATGACATTATGCCAAAGATTATCCATTTAATTTTTGCAGTCCTTACAGGGGCAGCACTCTATTTGTATCTTTTCCCCTTAGCAGGAAAAAAATACGCCCTCTTGGGTTTTCTTCTCTATTTTTCCACCCCTCTTGTAGTAAACCTTGCAAGGTCTGCCTATACAGATCTCGGAATGAATTTTTATTCAACCTTAGCTTTAATAGGGGTTCTTAAATGGCGGCAAGAAGGCTTTAAGAAAAAGTGGCTTTTCTATTCGGCTATATCAACCGGCTTTGCCTTAAGCTCCAAACCATCCGCTATCCCGGTATTAATACTTTTCTTTTTTGCAGTCCTATACTTTTATAGCAAAGATACAAAAAAAGAAGTTGAGGCTTTAAAGCATGGAGCAATATTTCTTCTTATAATCTTTCTAATCATCTCTCCGTGGTTAATCAGAAACTATCTCTGGGCAGGAAATCCATTATATCCGTTATACGGGTGGTATAAGGTGCACGAGGGGATAGAAAGCAGCAATACCGGGTATATATCAGGAGGGATTTATCCTCTGCAAAAAAGGCACTTACTCTATAACGAAGGCGCTATAAGTATTCTCCTTATTCCTCTAAGAATTTTCATTGAAGGTGAGGATGACTCCCCGCAGCATTTCGACGGAGTTTTAAACCCTTTCTTTCTCTTATTTCTGATATTTGCTTTTCTAAAAAAACCAAAAATTGAAGTAAAATATTTAGCAATCTTCTCTATCCTTTTTTTCTGCGTAACCTTTTTTATAGTTCATCTTGCTGTAAGATATTTGCTGCCTATAATTCCAGCCTTAATAATCATTATGATTTGGGGTATAAAAAACGGTTTTGAAACAAGGCAATTTAAAACTATAACGATCATATTTTCTATTCTGCTTTTTACATTTAATATTGTTTATACCATTGGCCTCTACCAAAAGGATAACCCATTGCCGTATCTACTCGGAAAAGAAACACGGAAAGAATACCTTTTAAGGTTACTACCCGACTACCCGGCAATAAATTTTGCAAATAATTCTCTTCCTGCGGTTGCAAAGGTAATGCTTATTTTTACAGGGGACAGAGGCTATTACTGGAAAAGGGAATATTATTTTGGAAGCAGGGATGGGGCGTCCCTTGTAAGGTTTGTTGAGGAATCCCGAAGCGAGAAGGAATTGCTGCAAAGGGTTAAAGCCCTCGGGATAACTCACCTTTTTATAAAAAACTCGCTTTTCTTACGATTTCTGCAAGATAATTTTAAAACCGAAAAACTCCGTCTTATAAACAGCTTTTTTAGAACAAAACTTTCTTTGCTTTACAATGATAATAACTATTCAATTTTCAGGATAAAGAACCCATAGTTTTCATACGTGATTTTTCTTTAAACCACGAATATTTTGTTTTGCTTTAAAAAATTAAATTTTTTTTAACGAAAATTACTGGGAAAACCTTGACATACAAGGCGTTATTTGTTAACAAAAAACAATTTAAAGCTTTTAGTTCGCGTGGAAGAATTAAAGAGTTTGGGAATTAGAAAGCTAAATTCCTGGACTCGTTTTGTCATTTGGATTTTGATAAGGTTTCTGAAAAACATGGGAGAGACCTTTGATTACAGCGATGAATTATAGATTAGAGAGCTTAAAAGGATTTTCAGAGCTCTCTTTGATATTTATTTGACATTTGAATTTTGGGAATTGAACTTTATAGCATTATTGGTATAAGGTTTTTAAGGAATAAAATCTGCAGGAGTAAGAAAGTATGTTTCGCAAGATGTGCAAGTCAAAGATTCATCGGGCCACAGTAACTGAGGCAAATCTCCATTATATAGGCAGTATCACTATTGATGAGGAGCTTTTGGAACTTGCTGACTTATTGCCTAATGAGCAGGTTCAGGTCCTTGATATTAATAACGGCAACAGGTTTGATACCTATGTCTTTAAAGGTGAACGTGGTTCAGGGGTAATATGCCTGAATGGCGCAGCAGCGAGGCTTGTGCACAAAGGGGATCTGCTGATAATAATTTCCTATGGTTATTTTACTGATGAGGAGTCAAGAAAATTACAGCCTAAGGTGATCCACGTGAATGAAAAGAACCGTCCTTTATAACAAAGGATCCTGGAAATGAAGATCATACGGGGATTACCTGAAAAAGAAAGGGAATATAAAAACCCGATTTTGACTTTAGGAAATTTTGATGGAGTACATTTAGGCCATCAGGAAATCTTCAAAAGAGTAGTCAAGAGAGCAAAAGAAATAGAAGGTACAAGTATTGCCATTACCTTTGACCCTCACCCATTGAAAATACTTGCTCCGGAAAAATGTCCTTCCCTGATAACAAACTTTAAAGAAAAGGCAGAGATATTGGAATCTTTTCAGATAGACATACTTTTCTCCATCCCATTTACCAGGGAATTTTCAAGTTTGGATGCGGATGACTTTATTAAAAAAATCGTAGTTGATAAAATAGGACCTAAAGAACTTTTTATTGGATATGATTTTGCCTTTGGGAAAGGAAGAGAGGGAGATACAAGTGTTTTAAAAGGATTGGGAGAAAGTCTGGGATTTAAGGTCACAGTTGTCAAACCTATTAGGGTGGGAGAAAAAACTGTGAGCAGTACGCTTATAAGAAACCTGATAAAGGAAGGTAATGTAAAAGAGGCTTCCGTGTACCTTGGCAGGCCTTATTCCATAAGCGGTGAGGTTATAAAAGGACATGGGAGAGGGAAAGGCCTTGGTTTCCCAACTGCTAATATCAATTTTCAAAATGAGCTGATTCCCAGCGAGGGCGTTTATATCGGCGAGATATTGTTCGGAGAGGAGAGACACAAAAGTCTTATTAATGTTGGCACCAATCCTACGTTTGGAGAGGATAAGCTTAATGTTGAAGTCTTTATACTTGATTTTGGCAGAGATATTTACGGAGAGTTTTTGAAAGTATTTTTCCAGGAAAAGATCAGAGGAGAGATCCGTTTTAAGACCCCGGAGCAACTGATTGTCCAGATGCAAAAGGACTTAAAGCAGGCAAGGGATTTTTTCCATAACAGGAGGAGTTAGGTAATTTTGAAAAAGAAGGCTTTTTTCTGGGTAGGTATCCTCGTTAGCTTCTTATTCCTGTACCTTTTTCTCTTCGGGTTAAATTTTAATTTCCAGGGGAAGAAAGTTGCTTATCCCGGAGTTGATTTTGGAGAAGTTGGCAAAGCAATGGGCAGTGCCAACTATTTTTATATTCTGCCATATTATATACTTTATATGTTGGTTTTCGCCATAAGGGCTGCAAGGTGGAGATATTTTATGGAGCCAATAAAAAAGATATCTTTTTCAAGCCTTCTCTCAGTTACTTTTATAGGATTTATGGGAAACTGCATTTTCCCGGCAAGAGCTGGGGAAGTAGTAAGGCCTGTTTTGATAGGAATGAAAGAAAAGGTCAGCAAGAGCGCATCTTTCGCTACTATAGTAGTCGAAAGAGTGTTTGATATGGTTACCCTACTTCTATTTTCAGGTTTGATTTTAATTTTTTTCCATTTCCCTTCAGATTTTGAATCAGGTATTGGAAAAAGTTTGAGGGCTGCTGGAATAGGAATCGCAGTCATGACCTTACTTCTTATAATTTTTTTAATTTTGCTAAAGGAAAAGACAGGACAAGTTTTAAGAATAATTAAGAAAATATTCTCAGTTTTCCCTGAGGCGTTAGGAAATAGATTAATAAAATTCGTAGAGTCATTTATTGATGGCTTAGGGATATTAAGTAATTTTAAAAACTTAACAGTAGCTGCTCTTTTATCAATATCCCTATGGATAGTTCTGGCTATGTCTACTTATGTCATGCTTCCGGCCTTTGGTATAAAACTTCCATTATCTTCAGGTTTTCTCATTATAGTGATTAATGCTTTGGGAGTAGCCATTCCATCCTCACCTGGTTTTATAGGTGTTTACCAGGTGTCTATTGAAATAGCCTTAAAGATTATGAATGTAACCGATATTTCAAACTCCAAAAGCTATGCAATAACTTTGTGGGCATTGAATATGATATTTACAATTGCAATCGGTATGTTTTTTTTGTGGAAGGAGAATTTAACTTTTAAGGACATAAGGGAAAGTGGGAAGGAGCCAGAGCTTAAAAGTTAGTTATAGGCTGTAAGAAAATCAGCGGGACATTCTAACCCCGCATCTCACTTAAGCACCAAGTCCCAAATATCAAATATTTGTCATTTGAAATTGACTTGCTTCTCTCTCAGAGAACCGTATCTTCTTCTTCCCTGCTCTGCTGAAGAATAATCTTTATGATTGCCCTTGCTGACCCTTCGAAGAATACCTGAGTAAGCTGCTTTATATATCCTTTATTATATCTTTTTCCCATCGCCGTTATTACAGCATCGATATCCTTAACCCCGGCAAATTTTTCTAAGATAAGTTCTTTCATCCTGATTGTTTCATCAAGGATTTTTAAAAATACTCCCTTTGCATCTTTCCCGGTGAGGGCTAAGAAATGACCAAAGCAGACTATATCTGCGTCAATCTTTGAAAGCTTCTCGCAGGAGGAGACGAACTTATCAAAATTAGCAAAAACCATGGGAAATACAAGCTTTGATGACAGGGGCAATCCCGCAGAGTCGCTCACAAATAATGCTTTTTGCTCGGGAATATAGGCTGAAAGGCTGCAGGGGCTGTGGCCGGGAGTCTCGAAAAACTCGATTGTCAGGTCCTCACCGAGTGAGATTTTCTCATCTTCATGCAGAACCTTATCTATGTTTATCCTGTTTGGAGTGGGCGGGATTTCCTTTAAATTTCCTTTGATATTTAGGAACCTTTCAATTGTCTCTTCCATTTTCTTTATGGCAGGCGACACCTCCTCAGTTGCTACTGCTTTTGCTGTTTCCTCTGAGGCACAGAGTTGTAAATCAGGGATATCTTTTTTAAAAAGATTTGCAATCCCTGTATGGTCTACATGGGAGTGGAGCATGACGAGATGGGAAATCCTTTTTGTATCAATGAGCAAATCGGAGAGCTGCTCACGCAATAGGGGATAGAGGGCTCTCACCCCTCCTTCAATAAGGGCATATTCTTCTTTGCCCATTACGAGATAGATTGGAAGAAAAGGTGTTCCTAAAATTTTAATCCCCTCATTAATCTTTCCGGGAAATTGAATGATCATAATAAAATAAAATTATTATGATATATTCTCTAAGTCAATAAGAGATTTCTGAAAAAACATGTGGTTTTTTCAGAAATCTACCAGTATCTTATGGCTCATTGCTGATAACCAATAGTTACAAAAATATCAATAAAATTAACCAATTAATCTAAAAGCTAAAGGCTATAAGCTATTGGCTAAAAGTAGATTTCTGAAAAGGTCTGCCTTTTCAGAAATCTCTTCTTGACATAGAATTTTAATGAATATAGTTATTACCTGCTGGCAGGGGTCTTCTTTAACTGGTTTACATTTCATGCTGAATGGCAAATATTTTGTCTATAAGGGGAAATTTTATGATCTTAATTGGCAGTGATCACGGAGGATTTGATCTTAAAGAAAAGATTAAAAAATTCCTGATCGAGAAAAAGATAGAGGTTGAGGATATTGGTACTAAAATAAATGAGTCTGTTGATTACCCTGACTACGGGATAAAGGTTGCAAAACTGGTTTCTGAAGGAAAAGCAAAGCGGGGGATTCTTGTGTGCGGGACGGGGATCGGGATGAGTATTGTGGCAAACAAATTCCCAAAAATCAGGGCAACTCTTTGCAGTGATACTTACAGCGCAAAAATGAGCCGTGAGCACAATGACTCCAATATACTTATCCTTGGCGGAAGAATTATTGAAGATGAAAAAGCTCTTGAGATAGTGAAGATCTGGCTTGAGACCCCTTTTGAAGGAGGAAGGCATAAGAGGAGACTGGAGAAGATAGACGAGTTAGAAAAACAATTTTTACACGCAGAAAGCGGGCCTGCAAAAAAACTGAAAGATGTTGACCCTGATGTTGCTGAGGCAATAAGAAAAGAGACTGAGAGACAGGAGTTTAAACTTGAGCTTATAGCATCGGAGAATTTTGTAAGCGAGGCAGTGCTTGAGGCACAGGGCTGCCTTATGACAAATAAGTATGCAGAGGGGTATCCTAAAAAACGCTATTACGGCGGGTGTGACTTTGTGGATATAGCTGAGGAGCTTGCAATTGAAAGGGCAAAAAAGCTTTTTGGCGCCGGCTTCGTCAATGTCCAGCCCCACTCAGGCTCTCAGGCAAATATGGCAGTCTATTTTGCTGCATGTAAACCCGGGGATACAATTCTCGGAATGAACCTCTCACACGGCGGCCACCTGACACATGGAAGCCCGGTAAATTTTTCAGGGACTTTATATAAAGTGGCTTTTTATGGCGTTAACAAAGAGACAGAGACAATTGATTACGACGAGGTCCGTACGCTTGCAAAAGAGCACAAACCAAAGCTCATTGTAGTAGGGGCAAGTGCTTATCCAAGAAAGATAGATTTCCAGACCTTCAGGAAAATAGCTGATGAAGTAGGTGCAGCCATTATGGCTGATATAGCCCACTATGCAGGGCTTGTAACAGCATCGCTATTCCCTAATCCTCTCCCCTACTGTGAGTTTGTTACTACAACAACCCATAAAACCCTTCGCGGGCCAAGGGGCGGGATGATAATGACAAACAATGAGGAACTTGCAAAGCTGATAAACAAAAGCATATTTCCCGGAATCCAGGGAGGTCCCCTTATGCACATAATTGCTGCAAAAGCAGTCGCCTTTAAAGAGGCTCTTTCAGATGAGTTTAAAAATTATCAAAAGCAGATAGTGAAGAATGCTGCTGCGCTTGCGGAGATGCTTAAGAAGGCAGGGTTCAGGCTTGTCTCAGGCGGTACTGACACCCATCTGATGCTTGTTAATCTGACAGATAAGAATATAACAGGAAAAGAGGCTGAGGAGGCGTTGGACAAGGCAGGAATAACAGTAAATAAAAATACCATACCCTTTGAAACAAGAAGCCCCTTTATAACAAGTGGTATCAGGATCGGTACGCCTGCCCTAACTACACGGGGAATGAAAGAGAAGGAGATGGAACTGATTGGCTCCTTTATTGTGCGGGTGCTAAAGGACGTAAAGGATGAGGAGTGCTTTAAAAAGGTGAAGCAAGAGATCAAGGAACTTTGCCTTAAGTTTCCTTTTTATAGCAATAGGTTGTAGTATAAATAAAATACTAAATTTGAAATCCGAAATACTAAACAATATCAAATGACAGAAATCCGAAATTCAAAACGTTTTAGAAATTTGGATTTGGGATTTAGGATTTAAATATTTAGCAAAATAGGTCAGGCATCTTGCCTTACTGTCTGAGGTTTAATTAGTTATAAGTTACGAGTTATAAGTTATTAGTTGGTTTTTAATACTTTAAAAATTATGACCAGACCATCTTGGAATGAATATTTTATGGAGATTGCCCTTCTTGTAAGGAAGCGGTCAACATGCCTTCGCAGGCAGATAGGATGTGTATTAGTCAAAGACAAGAAGATAATGGCAACCGGTTATAATGGCTCCCCTTCGGGATTGAAGCATTGTGTTGAGATTGGATGCCTAAGGAAGCAGATGGGGATTCCTTCAGGGGAAAGGCATGAACTCTGCAGGGCACTCCATGCGGAGCAGAATGCCATTATCCAGGCAGCAATATCAGGGATCAATATCAGTGATTCAACGGTTTTCTGCACCCATTTCCCGTGCTCCCTTTGTGCAAAGATGCTGATCAATGCGAAGATCGCGAAGATCTATTACCTTGAAGGCTACCCTGATGAACTGTCAAAGAACTTGCTTTTAGAAGCTAACATCCCGGCAGAGAAAATTGAACTCTCTGTTGAGGAGACA
>Ga0154831_1153_pt1 | contig 10970 bp, 10 predicted proteins | sample Rifle2008BG16ft_FD_116135 | JGI IMG/M metagenome (GOLD analysis project Ga0154831, IMG submission 116135) | Candidatus Schekmanbacteria bacterium RBG_16_38_11
GCCTCCAGCAAGGCTTGATAAAAAATAATACCCACCTCCCATATTCATAACCCTGTATTTCAAAATACCTTTTGATTCACCCTTGAATATAAATTCCCAGCAGATATATCCGCTGGAACGAGGCCATTTGCTTTTAGCCTCAACATCTGAAATACATAGCCAACTCAACATGAAAACTATAGACCACAATACCAGAAACCTGTGGACTTTCATTTTTATCCTCCTTTCATGATGTTTTGATATTTCATCTTACCTAACTATTAATAATCTAAAACCCGCTTAGATTGTCTTTGACTCTAAACTTCTGTCCATTGTTCTTTAGATAAGATTTATTTTGTTTCCAATATAAAAGTTTTGTTTGTACTGTCAATAATTATTTAGAAGTTTCTTAAAAAATAAAGCAGCAGACCTGAAAAACTGATATTCTTTCGGGACTTTGTCGCGCGCAATAACATTCAAATAATTTTTAACAAAATTACAAATCACTACCACAGGAAAAGAACTGAGGCGCGGGTGAGGTGGAGGGCTGCGGACGGAAAAACTCCCAAAAGCATTACACCAAGTGCGCAGCAGAGTATTGCAGCTGCAAGAGATGGTGAAATCATAAGCTCTGTGCGTTCTTTGACTGGCTCCTTCATATACATCATCACAATCACGCGAAAATAGTAGAATACTGAAACAGCGCTGTTCAAAGCACCTATCACAGCAAGGCCGATGTAGTTTGCCTTAACTGCGGCACTGAAGATATAAAACTTCCCGATAAACCCGGCTGTAGGTGGAATGCCTGAGAGTGATACCATAAATATGGTCATGCAGAGCGCCAGTACCGGGTATTTAAAACCTATCCCTGCATAGTCAGAGAGGTTGACTGCTTCATCTTCCTTTTTGCTCAAAAAGATAACTACAGCAAAAGCCCCAATATTCATCAAGGTATATGCAAGTAAATAAAAGAGCAGTCCTGATGCACCAATTTCATTTGATGCTACTAAAGCTATCAATATATACCCTGCATGGGCAATGCTTGAATAGGCCAACATCCTTTTGATATTCTCCTGAGCAATGGCAATCACATTACCCACTGTCATTGTCAGCACTGCCAGTATCCAGAGCACAACTGTCAGGTCTGCCTGAATTGATGTAAGTGCAGTCTGAACCACTCTGAAAAAGGCTGCAAATGCAGCAGCCTTCACTCCTGCAGACATAAAGGCTGTTATGGCTGTTGGGGCACCCTGGTAAACATCAGGAACCCACATATGGAATGGCACTGTAGCAATTTTAAAACTGAACCCTATTATTAAAAGTCCTGCACCTATGTAAAAAAGTGGGCTGGTTGACCCTGAAGAAGGATAGAGTGACTGGGATATTGCTTTAAGCTTTGTACTTCCTGTCACACCGTATAACAGAGCTATACCATAGAGGAGAAAACCGGTTGCAAAGGCGCCGAGGAGAAAATATTTAAGGGCTGATTCATTTGAAACCGGGTTTTTCTTTTCAAAACCAGCGAGGATATAAATCGAAATTGACATTATCTCAAGCCCGAGGAAGATCATTATCAGATCTACCCCTGAGCCCATGAACATCATCCCTGAAGTAGCGAAGAGTATAAGGGAATAATATTCTCCATGTCCGAATTTCTCTCTGTTCATGTAACCCACAGATATAAGTATGGTTAAGGCTGTGCCTATGAGGAAAATAAAATTAAAGAATAGGGAGAAGTTATCAATCACCATCATTTCACGGAAAACATATTCTTTCCTGCCCCAGCAAAGGATTGTTGACCTGAATGCGAAAAATGTCCCAACTACGGCTAAAAAGGCAAGATAGGTTTTATTGAACCTTGGAAAAATTGCATCAAGAAGCAGAATCACGCAGGCAAAAACAACCAGTATGATTTCAGGAGCTATGGCCTGCAGGTTTATATCTGGCAAAAAGAGTTCCATCTCAAAAATCCCCTTTTACTTTCTGCATGGAGACCTTTACAGGTTTAATCCTTGCCTTGATAGGCGGGACATTCTTGTCCCGCCACGACGGGGTTGGAAAACCCCGTCTATCGGGATAAGAATATCTCATATTATGCTGATTAGAGACATCAGTCACTGCAAATTGTTTTCCCACGGAATGTTTCTTATCAACAACCTGGTACTGTCCCTTGACTTTACTTAGGAGGTCTTTTATTGAAACCTCTGACCTATTTAGAAACGGAGCAGGATAAACTCCTATTACAATTATCATTATCACAATTGGCAGTAAAACTATTACTTCCCGCGCAGAGAGGTCTTTTAAATTTTTGTTTTCAGGGTGTTTCAGCTCCCCAAACATTACTCTTTGGAACATCCAGAGCATATACACTGCTGCAAGAATTATTCCGCTTGCAGCAAAGATGGCATAGATGCGGTTTTCCTGGAAAGCTCCGAGCAGAATTAAAAACTCTCCAACAAAGCCATTAAGCCCGGGTAGTCCGATAGAGGACAATGTCACAATCATGAAAAAGGCTGCAAATACCGGTATCTGTTTAGAGAGCCCTCCAAAATCCTCAATCATCCTTGTGTGCCTCCGCTCATAAATCATCCCTATTATCAAAAACAGGGCTCCAGTACTGAGGCCATGGTTAATCATCTGAATCAGTCCGCCACCTACACCCTGGATATTGAGCGCAAAAAGCCCGAGCATCACAAAACCGAGGTGGCTCACACTGGAATAGGCTACCAGTTTTTTAATGTCCTTTTGCACCATTGACACTAATGCTCCGTAGATTATCCCGACTATTGCAAGGATTGAGATGAGCGGGATAAAATTGTATGATGCCTGAGGAAAGAGAGGAAGGCAGAAACGTAAAAAGCCGTATGTCCCCATTTTTAAAAGAATAGCTGCTAAAATAACAGACCCCGCAGTTGGCGCTTCAACGTGGGCATCAGGAAGCCATGTGTGGAACGGAAACATGGGGACCTTGATGGCAAAGGCAAGCCCAAAAGCGAGAAACAGCCAGATCTGTGTCTGGGGAGATAAATTCAGGTCGTAAAACTTTAACAGATCAAAAGAGTATTCTCCGGTCTGGTTGTAATTAATAAAGTAAAGTACGAGTATCCCGACAAGCATCAGCACGCTGCCTGCCATTGTATAAAGCACAAACTTTATTGCAGCATATATCCTTCGCGGCCCTCCCCACACACCGATCAGCAGATACATTGGTATCAGCATCAGCTCCCAAAAGACATAGAAAAGAAAAAGATCAAGGGAGATAAATACCCCGATCATGCCTGTTTCAAGGAAGAGCATCGCAATCATGTATTCTTTTACTTTTGACTCGATTGCTTTCCATGAAGCGAGTATCGCAAGGGGCGTAATGAATGTAGTCAGCATGACAAGGAGCAGACTTATCCCGTCAACACCCAAATGATAGTTTATTCCCCATTCCCTGATCCATGGCTTAAACACTTCAAACTGCATGCGTGAGGTACTGCCGTCAAAATAATAGAACAGGTGTAGAGAAAAAAAGAAATTGACTACTGATGTAAAGAGCGCAAATCCCCTGATTGTTCCAAGGCTATGCTTCTCAGTCAGCAAAATAAAAAATGCTCCAAGCAGCGGAAAAAATGTAATTATTGTAAGTACCGGAAAAACTTCCTGGCTTATTAACATTGATTATCCTTAAAAACTTCCATCTTATTATTAATTTTTAACCTTTACCACTACCTTTAGTGACAGGCAAAACGCCTGTTCTGCTTTTTTAATTGCGGAATCAGACTTCATTGTGCCGTTCTATAGTCCGCCTCGCTTCATTCTGAGCCTGCCGAAGGGCTGAGCCTGTAAGTAGTATCACACAATATCATTTTTTTTAATTAATGCTGAGAATCCTGAGCGTCCTGAGCTTGTCAAAGGATCTAATGGTCGAAGCATCAATTAAACTGATATCCCCCATCAGAATGTAGATCAAAAAGTCCCTAAATTCTAAATTTTTAATTTTTAACCCCTTCTCTAATATTTAAGACAGGCAAAATGCCTGTCCTGCTTTTTAAACTGCGGGTTTAGACCGCACCGTCAGCTCAGTCGAACGGAAACCCCACCTATCGACCTGCCTTGCCAGCAGGCAGGTAGGTAGGAGATTCTTGTCCCGTCTTTTTAATTAAATCCTAAATTCTAATATCTAAACTTTAAATAATATCAAAATTTCAAACAGTTTTGAATTTCAAATTTTGATCATTTGAATTTGTTTAGTATTTAGGATTCCGAATTTCTAATTTTTAGCTCTCCTTATTTCAACAAATAGTATCCTAAAATCACCACAGCTCCAATCACTATTGAAAGCATGTAGGATTGAATAGCCCCTGTCTGCATTCTCCTGAGAACTGCACTCCCTTCATCAAAAAACGATGCAACGCCGTTCACAATGCCGTCAATAAACCTGTCATCAAATTTTTCCCACAAAAAGATGGAACCGTTTTTGATGGGATTTACAATGCAGGCATCATAAATCTCATCAACGTAATATTTATTAAGTAAAACCTTATAGATCCCCTTAAACTTTTTTTCAAGTTTATGAGGCAATTCCCTGTTTGCAAGATAAAGGTAATACGCCACTAAAAGGCCGACAACGGCAATAACAACAGAAACACCCATCAATATAAGTTCAAGAGACTCACCACCACCATGCGCTTCGACCTTTCCTTCTAACCCCTTCCCAAAAACAGGCGCTAAGAAAGACCCTATCACATTGCTTCCACCCAGGATGTGGGGCACTCCCACATAGCCACCGACTGCTGAGAGGATAGCAAGAATAATAAGTGGAACTGTCATGACACCCGGGGATTCATGGAGATGATGGAGCTTTTCATCTGTCCCCCTGAATTCTCCGCAGAAGGTCAGGAAAAACATCCTGAACATATAAAAGGATGTGAAGGTTGCAGCTATTATCCCTACCAGCCACAACGCAGGCGAGCCGTAAGCTCCACTGAAGGCCTCCCAGAGGATCTCATCTTTGCTGAAGAACCCTGCAAACCCCGGAAACCCTGTGATAGCAATTGTGCCTGCAAGAAATGTCAGGAACGTTACCGGCATATGTTTTCTTAAAGCACCCATCTTCCAGATATCCTGTTCTCCTCCCATTGCATGAATTACACTTCCAGCTCCCATAAAGAGGAGTGCTTTAAAGAAGGCATGTGTCATTAAATGAAATATACCTGCTCCGAATGCCCCGACCCCGCAGGCAAGGAACATATAGCCAAGCTGGCTCACTGTTGAATATGCAAGAACTTTTTTAATATCGTTCTGCACAAGCCCTATAGAGGCAGCAAAAATCGCAGTTGCTGCACCAACTATCGCCACAAGGGTCATGGAGTCAGGCGCAAGTGTATACAGAGCATTGCACCGCGAAACCATATATACCCCTGCAGTAACCATTGTTGCTGCGTGGATAAGAGCGCTAACAGGGGTTGGACCTTCCATTGCATCAGGAAGCCAGACATACAGAGGTATCTGTGCCGATTTACCCATGGCACCGATAAAAAGAAATATTGCTATAAGGGTAATTGTGGGGTCCCCTTTTGAGAAAGCATCAACCGCCTTTGGAAAAACCTCAGAAAAATTAAGGGTTTTAAAAGTAGTGAAGATTAACATTATTCCAAGAATAAATCCGAAGTCCCCTATGCGGTTTACAACAAAGGCCTTTTTTCCTGCGTCAGCGGCTGACTTTTTCTCAAACCAGTAGCCTATGAGAAGATAGGAGCAGAGCCCAACTCCCTCCCAGCCTACGAACATTAGCAGAAAATTATTTGCTAAAACAAGAATCAGCATTGAGAAAGTAAAAAGGTTGAGGTAAGCAAAATATCTGTAATAGCCCGGGTCCTTGTGCATATAACCGACAGAATAAACATGGATTAAGAATCCGACTCCGGTCACAACAAGTATCATGAGGGAAGAGAGAGGATCTAACTGGAAACCGATATCCGCCTTAAAATCCCCGGAACCTATCCATGTGTAAATTACCTTGCTGAAAAACCTGCTTTCAGAAGGAAGGCTAAGCAGTTGTGCGAAAAGGCTTGCAGATATTAAAAAGGAAATGCCAACAACAGTGCATCCAACAAACCCGACAACTCTGTCTCCGAGCTTTTTGCCTAAAAGACCGTTTATAACTGTCCCGATAATCGGGAGAAAAGGAATTAACCAGATATACTCAAACAATTTTTTCTCACCATTTCATTAAATTGATCTCATCCACATTTACTGTGGCTTTGTTCCTGAAGATCAAAATTATTATTGCAAGTCCCACAACTACTTCAGCAGCTGCGACAGAGAGCACGAAAAACACAAAAACCTGACCGTCCAGAGAATTAAGATATCTTGAAAATGCTATAAACGTGAGGTTTACAGAATTAAGCATCAGCTCAATGCACATGAAGATTACAAGTGCGCTCCTTCTTACCATAACTCCTATTACCCCTATGGTAAAAATGATTCCGGAAAGAACCAGATAATGTGTCAGCGTTATCATTTCAATTCTCTTTTTTTCCTAAAAATACGGCGCCTATTATTGCAACTATCAGCAGAATTGAAGTAACCTCAAAGGGAAGGAGATAATCCGTAAAAAGAAGTCTCCCTATCACCTTTGTATTACCGCCTGCCTCTGCAATATTTTCTGCTGAATAAATACCTCTTGTAAGGAACATGCCGTTTATTGAACTTATAGCTGCAAATACTTCCGCCAGTAAAATAACTGCAAGCGCTATTCCAAAAAATTTCTGAGCTTTTAGCCTGCTTAAAAAATCCTCTTCCCTCTTAAGGTCAAGGAGCATTATAACAAAAAGGAAAAGAACCATAATGGCTCCGGCATAGACCAGTATCTGAATAGCAGCAATAAAGTGTGCATTTAAAAGTATATAAAGTCCTGCAAAGGATATAAAAGTAATAATCAGAGACACTGCGCATGTGACAGGATTTTTTCTCATCACAAGCATCAGCGCCGAAATTATTGCTGCACCGGCAAAGAAATAAAATAAAACAGTCTCAAGCAAAAAAGCTGTCTCCTCTTTATTGCGGCTTGGGTAGGGGCGACTTTAGTCGCCCTTAATCATTCAACTTAGCTCACAACAAAGTCCTTCGATCCTTCGACAAGCCCAGGATGCTCAGGCTTGTTCAAAGCGAGCATGGTGAGTAAGTCAAACCATCGAGCAATCAATTGGGAAGCTAAAGCCTTCCCTACCCCATAATTTTTACTTTTGATTTTTGAATTTTTAATTTCCCCTAATACACATCCATCATTATCAGCACACCTGTTATAAGTATGTTCAGTAGTGAGAGTGGTAAAAAGATTTTCCACCCGAGCTTCATAAGCTGGTCATACCGGCATCTCGGAAGCGTCCACCTTACCCAGATAAATACAAATAACAGGAAAGCCACCTTTGTGCAAAACCAGGCAAGGGGCATAAACCACAGCTTGTCAACAATCGGAAGCCCCATCCAGCCGCCTACTGGCAGTCCCTGCCAGCCTCCTAAATAGAGTGTGACTATCACCGCAGATGCAGTTATCATGTTTGAATATTCTGCCATGAAAAACATTGCAAACTTCATGCTGCTGTACTCGGTATGATAGCCCGCTACAAGCTCAGAATCAGCTTCGGGAAGATCAAAAGGAAGCCTGTTAGTTTCTGCAAAAGCAGCCACAACAAAAATCAGGAAACCGAGAAACTGCGGAAAAATATACCAGCATCGTTCCTGGTCTTTAACAATATCAGCTAAACTCAGAGACCCTGCCATCATTAAAACTCCCATCACTGCAAGTCCCATTGAGATCTCATAGCTTATCATCTGCGCAGAAGACCTCAGTCCTCCGAGCAGGGAATATTTATTGTTAGACGCCCATCCTCCAAGCACAATTCCGTAGACTCCAAGCGAAGCAATGGCAAAGATGTAAAGTATCCCTACATTAAGATCAGCGATCTGGAGCCTCACAGGTTCATCAAGAATTCCGAAAAATGTCGTGGGGGAACCGAATGGTACAACTGCAAAGGTTAAAAGAGCAGGGACAATGGCGATAGCAGGAGCAAGGACATAAAATACTTTGTTCACATGGTTGGGAATTATATCCTCTTTAAAGATGAATTTTATTCCGTCTGCAAAAGGCTGAAGCAGACCAAAAGGACCAACCCTGTTCGGTCCTATTCGGTATTGAATGCGTGCAGATATCTTTCTCTCCAGAAGAGAGAGATATGCAACGGTAAACATTATCATCCCGAAGACAACAAAAATTTCAATCACATTAATTGTCCAGGGATTCTTCAGTATCTGAATTAATAATGCTCTGTTCAAATTAAATCCTTAAGCTTCGTTTATAAGGTTTTTTAAAAGGGTTCGAGGATTCAAGGGGTCGAGTGGTCGAGAAGTTAATAATCCCCCCAACCCCCCCTTTAGAAAAGGGGGGCGAGGGGGGATTTGAATTTCACTTGAACCCCCGAACCCTTGACCTCTTGAATCCTATCCACTTGAAACCTTACTTAGCCTTTCCAAAATCTCATCCACCCTTTCAATGCTCAAACCCTCATAGTAGTCATCGTTTATCTGCATCATTGGTGCTGTGCCGCATGAACCCAGGCATTCAACCGTAGTTAGAGTAAAAATATTGTCCATTGTAGTCTCACCGGCTTTTATGTTAAGCTTTTTCTCTATATGCTTCACTATATCTTCTGCACCGAGCATTGAGCATGAAATATTCTTGCATACCTGAATGAAATACTTGCCAACAGGTTTTTTGTTGTACATGGTATAGAAAGTCGCTACTCCATAAACTTCAGAGGGAGGAAGTTTAAGAAGTGAGGCTACATAATCCATGACCTCTTTGCTTATATAGCCAAACTCACGCTGTGCCAGATGGAGGGCAGGAAGCAAAGCTGCCTGTTTATCAGGATATCTTTTCAGAACCTCTTCAAATTCTGCTTTTGCTTTTTCTGAAAATGTAACCATAATGATTCAACCATTTTGTTTAAAACTCTATTTTAAATTCTAAATCCTAAACAATTTCAAAATTCAAATAATCTAAATTCAAAACACTTTTTAACATTTGGATTTTAGATTTTCCTCATTGTTTAGAATTTAGAATTTAGGATTTTATAACCAACAACCCTTCCTTGCTACTCCCACTCAAATGCTTTTCTTTTCCAGATATATATAAAACCTACCAGAAGCACTGCGATAAAAACAACCATCTCAATAAAAATAAAAGGACCCAAAGATTTCATTTCTCGGAATACCACTGCCCATGGATATAAAAAGACCGTCTCTATATCAAAAATTATAAATAACATTGCTATAAGATAGAATTTAATCGGAAACCTGAGCCGGGCCGAGCTTACAGGCGGAACTCCGCATTCATAAGGAGATAATTTTTCGGGATCAGATTTTTTTCTTCCAATAAGATGGGAAATTAATAAATTAGCCAGTGCAAAACTAACTGCGACAAAGACTAAAATAAAGATAGGAATATAGCTATAAAGATCTTTTTGCATCGTCACTAACTACCCGCAAAATTCTTCACTCTCTTTTTTAAAAATCTTAGTAAATTACACAGATTTTCTTGCAAGAAATCAAATCTGTGTAATTTATTTTAATCGCTGTAATCAAGAAATTTCTTCTTTTAGGCTTTTTCAGAAATTTCTTTAGACAAAAGCCTGTCTATCTTTTTTAAACAGACAGGCCAGCTTAATGCATAAAATCCTATTTAAAAAGTAAGATCAATACAACAACCAGGGCGTAAATTACAAGGGATTCTATCAATGCTAACCCGATGATCATGGCTGTCTGGATTTTTCCTGAAGCATTTGGATTACGCGCAATCCCTTCAAGTGCTGAACTCACGCTTTTGCCCTGTCCCAAAGCACCGCCAAAAGCTGCAATTGCTATGCCAATAGCACAGGCAATATAGACATAATTGAACCCTGATTTCGAAGTCTCTTCAACTGCTGCTTTTGTTTCTTGCGCTGTGGCAAGAGGGCTTAAGAAAAGAAATAGCCCGAAGAGCACAAAGAAAAGGGTTACTCCCATTACAAGTTTCTTCATTATTAATTCTCACCCCCTTTTTTTAAGCTTTAGTCTAAAAATATTTCCCCCTCACCCTGACCCTCTCCCCAAAGGGGCGAGGGAATTATTCTCTAACCTCTTCCTCTCCCCACCGGGGGAGAGGATTGAGGTGAGGGGAATGATATTAAACTCAGTGAGCCTCTTCAACTGACAATGAAATGTATATCATTGAAAGCATAATAAATACTATTGTCTGAACAAAGGCAACAAAAATTTCCATCACCATCATTGGCAGAGGTACCAGTAAAGGAACCAGTGCTGCAAAGCTGCCTAAAACAAGATGCCCTCCGAATATATTGCCAAACAGACGGATCGACAGGGACACAGGCCTCACAAGATGGCTTATTATCTCAATTGGCATAATAAGAGGAGAAAGCCACCAGATCGGTCCTGTAAAATGTTTCACATATTTTATTCCGTGTTTTTTTACACCATAATAGTGTGTTGAGAAAAATACAACCAGGGCACAGGAAGCTGTAGTATTAAGGTTCCCTGTTGGGGAATCAAATCCCGGAATCAGCCCTAACAAATTGGATGTAAGAATAAAAAATGCAAGACTTCCGACCAGAGGGAAAAATCTCCTTGCCTCATGGCCCATTACGTCCCCCATAAAGTCAAGAAGCATACTTATCATAAGTTCAAAAACATTCTGCTTACCTTTAGGTATCATTTCAAGTCTACGTGTAGCAGTGAAGGACAAAAGTGTGAGAATTAAAGTCACAGTAATTGCAAGAAATACATGGGACCATTTCTGCAAAGTCTGAGCACTTAATGCAAAGGGCAGTAAGAAATATATAACAGGATGTTCCATTACTTTTTATCCCTTATCAGTTTAAATAGGTTTTTAAATCCGGCTGCAACTCCAAAGATTGTAAAAATGATTGAGAATACCGGTTTTGTGTGCA
>Ga0154831_1055_pt1 | contig 10405 bp, 9 predicted proteins | sample Rifle2008BG16ft_FD_116135 | JGI IMG/M metagenome (GOLD analysis project Ga0154831, IMG submission 116135) | Candidatus Schekmanbacteria bacterium RBG_16_38_11
TGAATTTATCCCAGCTATTAAAGGACCATTTCCTTTTAGCTCCCACAGTTATTGGAACAATGGGAATCCCTGTCTGTTTTGCAATCTGGATTATCCCGGGTTTAACCTTACAGGCAGGACCTTTTGGACCGTCCGGAGCAATTCCAAATATACCGCCGTTTTTTATTGCTTCAACTATCTCCCGCGTAGAACTGACTCTTCCTCTGGAACTTGACCCTCTGATTGGCAATATCCCAAATGCCTCTGCAACCTTTGCCGCCATCTCTCCGTCCCTGCTGTAACTTATCAGAACCCTTCCTTTGCTATTTTTAAAACAGTAAAGGAGATATAAAAATCTCTGATGCCAGAAAGCATATAAAACTGCATGATAATCTCTAATAACTCTGGCATTAATATATTCACCTATTATCTTTACTCTGTAGGTTTTTGATAAAAGATAAAGTACTTTTACCCCAATTTTAGAAATCAAAAACAAAAGTATCTTTTCTCTTAATTTACTCAATTTAAAAACTCTATAATCTCTTTAGCTGCCAATTGACTGGCTCCCTTCTCACCAAGGGTTGAAGTAATCCGGGAAAGTTTAGCTTTTATCAAATCCTTCTTCTGTCTTGACCTGAGGATTGAAAGGGCATAGGCGGATATATTTTCAGCGTTTACTTCTTCCTGCTCCAGTTCAGGAACAATCTCTTCTCCTGCAAGAATATTTACAAGCCCCCAGTGTCTGACCTTGAGCATCTTTCTCCCGATAATCTCTGTGACCTTTGACAGCCTGTATATGATTATCAGAGGTGCACCGAGAATTGCAGCTTCAAGGGTTGCAGTACCGGAGCAAACAACAGAAAGGTCTGCAATCTGGAATACTCCGTGCGAATTCCCGTTTATGACTTTCAAATCAATTCCTTTCTCTCTAATAAGCCCTTTTACATAGTTGCCGTCCACTTCCTTAGCCTTTGGAAGGATAAATTGGGATTTCGGTATTTTCTTTTTTATCAGCAGAGCTGCATCAATCATTGACGGTAGAAGAAACCTGACCTCTTTATCCCTGCTTCCTGGTAAAAGTCCGATTATCGGTCTTGAAAAATCTAAACCCAGGTCATGATACAGTTTATCTTTGTCGCTGTCTTCAATCACATCAAATAAAGGATGACCTATGAACTTTACATCAACCCCTGCTCTCCTGTATATTTCAACTTCAAATGGGAGAATCACCAACATCTTATTAACTCTTTGGGCTATTTTTTTTATTCTCCCGCCTCTCCATGCCCACACCTGGGGGCTTATATAATAAATCACAGGGATATTTTCTTTGCGGATCTCAGAAGCGATATGTATATTAAACCCCGGGAAATCTACAAGGACTGCAGCCTTAATCCTTTTTGTCTTAATGAGATCCATTATATCCCTTTTAACCTTCCTCATCAGTGATAGCTTGGAAATAGCTTCCCAGAGCCCTATAACAGACATATCCTTTACATCGTATAGGATCTCAACTCCTTCCTTTCGCATATTGTCACCACCTGTACCTATGATCTTTATTGTTGGATTTATCTTCTTCAACTCACTCGCTAATTTTGCACCATAAATATCAGCAGATTTATCTCCAACTATTATAAGCAGGGTGTTATTCGCAGATGCTGGATTCATTATTTTGAATAGGTTAAAAAAATAATAAGTTCAAATGTAAAAATAACTTGATTAGCTGTAAGCCATAAGCTTTAAGCTGTAAGCTTTTTGAAATTTAAAATTAAAACTCAAATTCTTTTCTCTCTCTTATGCTTCCCTGCCTGCCGGTAGGCAGGTAGTTTAAAACCTACAGCTTATAGCTCTTTCGGTAACTGGAATTTATTTTGGGTTTTGAGCTTTGTCATTTGACATTGCTCTCCTACTCAATTGGAGCTTATATCATCTTACTGCTTTTTAAAGATTTGATTATTTTTAAAGCAATATCAAGAGATCTTAAATCATCATTTTCATTTGGGACCCTTTTTCCCTTATTCTCAATGCAATCGAGGAAATGCTTTATCTGAAGTTTGAGTGGATTATCTTTATATACAAATAGACGTTCTATAAAAGATTCCTGTTTGTACCGTATCTCTTCCCTGCTTACAAAATAACCCGAATCAGCACGCCTGTGGATATGGATATCCTGATCAGCATAATCCAGGAAAATATAGGCGTCTCTCTGTGTAATGGCAAGGGTTCTCAGTTTATGTTCGGTAGCACGGCTCGCTGTTATAGTAGCTATACAGCCATTTTTGAAAAACATCTGGACCGTAGCGATGTCTTCCTTGTCTGTATTAACCGATCTTCCAATAGTATTAAGATTTACAAGTTCAGAATCTACGAGGTTCAGGATTATATCTATGTCGTGGATCATCAGATCCATCACTACCCCGTCGTCCTTGACCCTTGACACAAAAGGCCCGATCCTGCGGCTCTCAATCAGAAGCGGGTCTTTGATTATTTTCTTAAGCTCCTGTACGGCTCCATTGAACCTTTCAACATGGCCTACATGAAGCACCAGACCCTTCCTCTTGGCTATCCTGAAAAGCTCCTCAGCCTGTTTAAGAGTTGAAGTAAATGGTTTTTCCAAAAGTACATGTACACCTGCTTCAAGGCAGTCTTTAGCTACTCTATAATGTATAGCTGTTGGGACAGCTATACTGACAGCTTCCACTTTTTTTATCAGCTTGTTGTAGTCAAGATATGAACTTATTTCATACTTTTCTGCAAGGGTCTCGACCTTTTCTTTGTCTATATCAGCAATTCCTACCAGTTCAGCACTATTAATTAACTGTTCCGCATACACATTTACATGGTAGTGGCCCATATGTCCTGTGCCGATTACGCCTGTTTTTATTTTTCTCAATTACCTGTCTCCTGATTTATTTACAAATTCCTCTTTTTGAATTTTCTATGAAGTTCACCAGATGATCTATTTCTTTGCTTTTGGGTATTTCTTTTTTTATCTGTTCCAAAGCCTGTGACACATTTAGCTTTGATTGGAAAAGAAAACGGTAAGCTGTTTTCAAACTATTGATTATTTCTTCGGGGATATTATTCCTCTTAAGACCTACTATATTCAGCCCAAATGGTTTGGTTGTCACACCTCTCACCGTTACAAACGGAGGAACATCTTTTGATACACCTGAAAACCCGCTTATCATCGCAAGCTTGCCAATCCTGCAGAACTGGTGTATTCCTACAAAACCCGAAATAATTGCCCACTCTTCCACTTCAACATATCCCGAGATACCTGTATAATTCGTCACAACCACATGGTCCCCAACCTTGCAGTCATGGGCAATATGCGAGTAGGCCATTATCATTGCATTGCTCCCTATAATGGTTGATTTGTCCTCCTCGGATGACCTGTGGATCGTAACAAATTCCCTTATTTTCGCATTGTCGCCTATTTTTACAAACGACCTTTTATCCTTGAACTTCTGGTCCTGAGGTTTACCACCTATCTTTGCACCGGAAGATATCTCGCAGTCTTTCCCAATGCTCGTCCATTTCTCTATGAGCACATTGGATGATATCTCAGTATTGTTTCCGATAAAGACTTCTTCTTCTATAATGGTATAAGGTCCTATTTTAACATTTTCTCCTATTTCAGCTTTAGGATGGATTATTGCAGTTTGATGTATGTTCATTTATTTTTCCCGCCTAACTCGCTTATTTTAATATCAGTTACGTAAGCCTGAAACTCTCCTTCGGTAACGACATTGCCGTCAACAAAAGCCTTCCCTTCTACCCTCCAGATTCTGTCTCTTCTCCTTGTAACAACAATCTCCAGCTTAAGCTGGTCCCCGGGGACAACGTTCTTTCTGAATTTAACCTTGTCCATGCTCATAAAGTATATAACTTTTTCAGCATCACCGGTTGTAACCAGGAGAAGTATGCAACCCACCTGCGCCAGCGCTTCAATAATCAAGACTCCCGGCATAACCTTATGGCCTGGGAAATGGCCAGGGAAAAAGGGTTCGTTAGCCGTCACATTCTTAATCCCTACTATCCTTTTCCCCTCCTCAATCTCAAGAATCCTGTCTACCAGCAGGAATGGATACCTGTGCGGAAGAAGTTTTTCTATTTCATCTATTCCTAACATAAGTTTTCTCCGGATTTTCTTATTTTTCTTTTTCCTTCTTGAGGAGTTTCTGTTCTAACTTGCTAATCTTCTTTTCAAGACTCCTCATCCTCTTAAACATTTCAGGAAGCTTCGGGAGGCATACCTGAGTCCTTCTCCATTTATGGTGAGGATATGCAGGAGCTCCGCTGACAATAGAATTAGCCTTTATGTCCTTACCTATGCCTGACTTTGCCCCTACAACAACATTGTCTCCTATTCTGACATGATCAGCAATCCCAACCTGCCCTGCAAGAAGAACGTTGTCTCCTATCTTACAGCTTCCGGATATTCCAACCTGTGATACTAAAATTGTATTTTCTCCAATGACTACATTGTGCCCGATCTGTACAAGATTGTCTATCTTGGTCCCCTTCTTTATAACAGTGCTTCCTAATGTGGCCCTGTCAATACACATATTGGAACCTATTTCAACGTCATCCTCAATGACTGTTGAACCCACCTGAGGGATTTTAATATGCCTGTCTCCCTCCTGGACAAAACCAAAACCATCACTCCCGATTGATGCCCCGCTATGTATTATTACCCTCTTGCCAATTATGGTATTTTCTCTTATTGAGACATTTGGATAGATAATGGTATCTTCACCGATTTTCGTATTCTTCCCAATGAAAGAACCCGGAAAAATAACTACTCTGTCCCCTATCTCCAAACCATCCTCAAGAACAACAAAGGGGTAGATTGACAAGTCCTTTCCGAACTTAATATTTTCTCCAACAACAGCATTCTTGTCAACACCTGTTGGTTTTCTCTTCTCAACATAAAAGAGGTTAACTAATCTTGCAAATGCTAAATATGGATTGGAAATTATCACCATTGGCTTGGCGCAGTCAGGGATTTCTTTTGCAATAAGGATTGCAGAGGCTGAGGTCTTATATACCTGGGATATATACTTTGGGTTAACGAAAAATGTAATATCCCCTTCTTTTGCATCCTCTATTCCTGAAACGCCTGAAATCTTAATATCGCTTCGCCCCAGGACCTTTCCCCCAACTATTTCACATATCTCTCCCAAACTCTTAACCATAAGAAACCCTCCTCACAACACCGTTACCAAGACTTAAAACGGCATTTATTCTTTTAATCCGATAGGCGGGACGTTATTGTCCCGCAGAGAAAATAGGTCAGGCACCTGCCTGCCCCCTGTCATGCTTTTTAGCCATCCGGGGCAGGATGCCCCGAATGCTTTTTCAGCAGAACAAAAACCCTTCTGTCGGGGTTGAAGCATATAATCTTATTTATTATTGTTTTTGCTCTTGCTGGTATTATCATAAAGTTTAATGACTTTATCAGTTATATCAATAGAGGAAGATGTAAATATTGCATTCTGCTTTTCCATTATTATGGAAAACTTTTCCTCCTCACCGACAGATTTAACAAGCTCAATTATATCCATCAGTATCTTGTCAGTAAAATTCTTATTTTTCCTCTGGAATTCATCCTTGAGGTCTGTCTGCATTCTCCTGAAATCTTTTACCTTCTTGTCAAACTCATCCTCTTTTTCCTGCTTGATTTTATCGCTCCAGAGTGAACTCCTTTTGGTTATTTCGTCTTCGAGTTTTTTCAACTCTTCTTCCTTTGCATCAAGGCTTTTCTTTTTCTTTTCAAATTCTACCTCAAGCAGTTTTACCGCCTCTTTCCCTTTTGAAGATTCATTAAGTACCTTCTGCAAATCTACAACGCTGACCTTGTTTGGTTCAGCTTTGATAAATTTTGGGAAGAGCATTACCAAAAACAATATCAGAACTGCAAGTAACTTTTTCATTTTTTTAATCTCCCGTCTTTTAATTTTAATACTAAAAATATGTCCTCGTAAAACGTACTGAGTACTCAGTAAAGCGTTATCCTAATATTACACAACACTCTGTACAATAATTTTGAATTTTTTGCTTCTAAGTTTTAACAAACTTTAAAAAAATATAACAGGGCAAATTGCATATAACATCTATCTGTAGAAACAGACCTTAATTTCCCCTTGCTTCCCTTTACCTGCCTACCGTCAGGCAGGCAGTAAAATATTTTCTATGTTTTTCAACACTCTGTAAAGACCCGTTTCTACATTTTTTTAACAACCACTTATAATGTAATTCTCCACTGGATTTAATAGAATTGCCCTCCTACACCAAAGTGGAATTGGGTCGGTGATTCTCCTTTCTTCCTATCCAATTTGTATCCAAAGTCTATCCTGACAGGACCAATTGGCAGGAAAAGTCTCACTCCTATTCCAACGCTTTTTCTTATATTGCCTGAAGAAAAACTCTGGCTGTTTAAAACTGCGCCGCCTGCATCGAAAAAAGTTATAAATTGGAATGTCTGAGGAAGCACAGGAATAATATATTCAGCATTAAAGACAACCTCTTTATTGCCCCCGATATTATTTCCACGCTTATCCTCAGGTCCTATTTCTTCATTTTTAAAACCGCGTACAGTCCTTGCACCTCCGAGTTTGAATCTTTCAAATTCAGGAACTGTTCTCCCGTAATAAGAATCAACATATCCAGCACCACCATGCAAAAGAAAAGACGTATCCCACCACATAGGAAAATATTTGCTCGCATCTACCAACATTCTGTAAAAATAGATGTCCCCACCCAAAGCTGCCCCTGCATGCTCATAGGATATCTCATATCTTGTCCCACTGGTAGGAAACAGCGGATGGTTTCGGGTATCTCTTGTAAGGCTGTAAAGGATGCTTCTTGTTTCATTGGTTCCTTTAAATTCTTTAATCAGACTGGAAGCATCTGTAGCAATATCAAAGATCTTTTCCTTACTGTATTTAGGCGCTATAAATGCCCATACCCTTTCAACTAACCTAAACCCAAACCGCAATCTCGCTCCGGTTTCCATCCTCGAAAATTCCCGGCTGAAATCCTCAGCTCTCCTGTTATAAAGGTCAATGCCGGCGCTTATAGGCTTATCCAGAAGCCAGGGATTAGTAAAGCTCAAATCAAATTGGGTTGCCCTTGTACTCAACTGGCCGCTTACAGAAACCCTCCATCCTCTGCCAAAGAGGTTATCCTCAGAAACACTTACTATCCCAACTAAATTTTCAGCAGAAGAAAAACCTCCGCCAAAGGTCAAAGAACCGGTTGGTCTCTCCTCAACGTTCATATCAAGGTCAAGGGTCTTTCTTCCTTCTCCTCTTTTGGTTTTTACTTTAATATCATTAAAAAATCCGAGGGCATAAATATCTTCACGGCTTTGCCGCAGCTGCAGACTGTTGATCGGGTCTCCTTCAGCAATCGTAAGTTCTCGCCTTATTACCTTATCCCTGGTTTTGTAATTCCCGGTAATATCAATTCTCCCGACATAATACTTCTCTCCCTTTTCTATATTAACATTCAAGTTTATGATAGGCAGGTCCTTGGGGAACTTTCTCATAGGGATAATATCAGCAAAGAGATAACCTTTCTGGGCATGCAAATCACTAAGAGCTATAATCCCGCTTTCAAGCTTACCGCGGTTAAAGACTGAGCCCCGTTTAAAACCGAGTATATCCGCTACCTCTTTATCTGAAAATAATGTATTGCCCTGAATATCAATTCTGCCTACCTTGAACTGCCTTCCTTCCTTTACAGGAATAATCAGATACATGTTTAGTTTGTCACTCGAAAACTCTATCCTCGGCTCTCCAATCTCAACTTCTATGTAACCGTTATCCTGGTAAAAGGAATCTATCTTTTGTAAATCTTTTTTGAAAACATCCTCTTTAAAATCACCGGCAGAAGTGGCCCAGGCAAATATCCAGTCCTCCTTTGTCTCCATAACATCTTTTATCTGTTTGTCAGTGAAGGCTTTGTTTCCCTCAATGATTATTCTTTTCAGTGTTACTTTATTTCCCTCTTTGATATTGAATATAACTTCTACTCCATTTTTGGGCAGAGGTTTCTGCTGCTGGGTAATTTCAGCAAGATAATACCCCTCGCCTTGATACAATGCTTTTATCTTTTTTATTGAATTCTCAATCTCTTTTCTTGAAAGGATTGTGTCAATCACAAGGGTTATTTCTTTTTTTATTTTGTCTGTGTCAATAACTTTATTCCCTTTAATGCTTACAGATTTTATTATTGGCTTCTCAGAGACTATAAAGGTCAAAATAATTCCTTCGGGGACTTTTTTACTGTCGACCTGGACGTCTTTAAAAAAGCCAAGGCTAAAAATGGAATCTATATCTTTGCTTACCCGCTCGGGTAAAAAAGGAGAACCTACCTTTGACTCTATTTTAGATAAAATGGTTAACGTTTCTATTTTCCTGTTGCCCTGGACACGGATTTCAATAATTTTATCTTTACTATTTTTAGCAGTGTCAGCATTAGCATTAAAATTTACAGACACAACCAAAGCTGCCAAAATCATCAAGAATTTCTTCAACAGATGAATCCTTCCGTGCAAAATCACCTCTTTTTGAGGTCTCTGAAAAATACAGGAGCGACCTCTGATTCCACAGGTTTTAAGAATATTTCACAGATTTTTCCTCAGTAAATTTAATCTGTGTAATCTCATCTCTAATCGGTGTAATCAAATAAATCGACTTTCTCAGAGCTCTCTTTTTAATAAATTTGAAATTTAATTAATACCAGTTTAAAGATATTTTGTAAATAAAAAGTTATCAGAGCTATAAGCTGTAAGCTATAAGTTGTAAGCTTTTTAAAACTTAAAAATTAGAACTTAACCTTTGGGTAGGGGCGACTTTAGTCGCCCTTAATCGTTAGACTGTGCTCACGACGAAGTCTAACCCCGCCGCATTAAATAGGCGGGACAACCTGCCTGCCGGCAGGCATGGGAAAGGGGGTGTAGGAAAGATTTGAATTTTGTCATCTGAATTTATCTGATATGCATCCTTACAAGAATCATTTGTTCATCTCATAAATTATTTTTAAACCTTCCAGTGTCAGAAAAGGAGATACTTCTTTTATCTTTTTTGTTTCTGACGCAATAAACTCAGCTAACCCTCCGGTTGCAACGACAAAATATTTTTCTTTTAGCTCCTCTTCCAAACGGCTTATAATCCCGTCAACCAGGCCGGCATATCCGAAGATAATCCCGGACTGCATGCTGCTTTTAGTATTTCTGCCTAAAACAGTCTCAGGTCTTTTTAACTCAACCCTTGGCAGCTTTGCTGCGCTCTGGAAAAGTGCCTGAAGGGCAATCATTATACCCGGCACAATTACCCCGCCAAGGTATTCTGCATTCTTAGATATGACGCAGAAAGTCGTGGCCGTCCCAAAATCTACTACTATTGTGGGTCCCCCGTATTTCTTAAATGCTGCCACTGCATTGACAACCCTGTCTGCTCCAACTTCCCGTGGATTTTCATAGAGAATTTTAAGACCTGTCTTGATTTCCGAATCTACCACAAGGGGAGTAACCCCAAAATATTTTCCGGCCATTTCCAGTAACGAGTTGATAATTGGCGGCACAACACAGGAGATTATCATGCCGTCTATCATATCAACCTTTAATCCTTTGGTGAAATTGAAAAGTGTATTGAACATTATCCCATACTCATCAACTGTGCCATTTCTCTTAGTCCCTATGCGCCAGTTTACCACTAATCTGTGCTTATCATAAACACCTATAACTGTATTTGTATTACCCACATCAACGACAAGTAACATTTGAAAACTCCTTTCGTTTGCAATAAGGATTCAAAGATTCGAGGGTTCAAGGTTGTAATACCCCCCCATCCCCCCTTTAGAAAAGGGGGGTAAGGGGGGATTTGATTTTCACTTGACTCCTTGACCCCTTGAATCCTTGAATCCTAAAAATTTTCATTCCGGTATAGGCACAATATTCCTTCTCCCCTGGCTATCCATATATACTGCTGAATCCCCAATCACCATTCCATCATCTATAATAACCCCTTCATCCAGAATACTCCTGCTTATTTTTACATCCCTTCCTATTTTAACATTTTTCAGAGCCACAATTTCAGTCAGAACTGAATTTTTACCAACCCTGCAATTCTCTCCAAAAACTGCATAATTTAAAGTAATTTTTTCATCACTGATTTGGCAATTTTCCCCTGTTGTAAACTTCTCATTGTTTCCAAACTTCCAGGAAAGTATGGATTTATTTTCAAAAATTTCTTTATGCACTTCAAGGTATCTTCTCAAAGTTCCTACGTCGTTCCAATAACCTTTTAGCGGATATCCAAAAACCTTTTTCTCTTTTTGTATAAGCTCCGGATAAACCTGGGCATTTATCTCATAAAACTTATCAGACGGTATAAAACTAAAAATATCAGCCTCAAAA
>Ga0154831_1010_pt2 | contig 10002 bp, 11 predicted proteins | sample Rifle2008BG16ft_FD_116135 | JGI IMG/M metagenome (GOLD analysis project Ga0154831, IMG submission 116135) | Candidatus Schekmanbacteria bacterium RBG_16_38_11
TTTTTGCACCGGCAGGTAAACTTGTGATAGACGCCTTAAGGGTTTTGCAGAAGGGCGGGACGCTTGCCCTTGCAGGAATCCACATGTCTCCAATACCTGAGATGGATTACAACCTTATCTATCACGAGCGGACTATTCGGACTATTGCCAACAGCACAAGGCAGGACGCTCGTGAGCTTCTTGAAATAGCAGCAAAGATTCCGATTGAGACAGAGGTAAAAACTTACAAACTCAGCGAAGCAAACCTTGCCCTCCGGGACCTAAAGCACAGCAAAATTCAGGGTGCAGGAGTGCTGGAGATTACTTGAGGAGGAATCAAGGAGCACGTGATTAAAGAAGAAAAAGAGGGTAGGGAAGGTTATAAGTTCTGCTGGGGTTTGAAATAATAATGGGAGATATTGTTTTAATTGGGGGAGGACTGGCTGGAGCAGAGGCAGCATGGCAGGCTGCTTCGCAGGGTGCGCATGTAACGCTTTACGAGATGCGTCCTGCGAAGAGAACGCCAGCCCATAAAACCGGCCTTCTTGCTGAGCTTGTCTGCTCCAATTCCCTTGGTTCCAACAATCTTTTTAATGCCTCTGCTATATTGAAGGAAGAGATGCGGCGCTTAAACTCCCTCATACTCCGTGTGGCTGATGAAGTCTGTGTTCCTGCCGGCGTAGCCCTTGCAGTTGATAGAGAAAAATTTGCTCAGAATATTACCCAGGCACTTCAAAGCCATCCGAACATTAAAATAGTCCGTGAGGAAATTGCTGAGATTCCTTCAGGCTGCGTCTGCATCATTGCAACAGGCCCGCTCACATCTGATAAGCTTTCTGATGCAATCAGCAACATGACAAATTCAAATCATCTCTATTTTTATGACGCGATCTCTCCAATAATTGATGCAGACACAATTGACATGGGAGTTGTCTTTCGTGCTTCACGCTATGATAAAGGAGGAGCACATTATCTGAACTGCCCGATGGATGATGCGACATATGACTCGTTCTATAAGGCCCTGCTTAAATCTGAGAAGGTGCAGCCAAAGGAGTTTGAGGAGATTCCGTGTTTTGAAGGCTGCATGCCGATTGAGGTGATGGCGGAAAGAGGCCGAGAGACAATGCTCTATGGACCGCTAAAACCTGTCGGGCTTGAAGACCCGATGACCGGGGTGAGATATTGTGGAGTGGTGCAATTGCGGGCTGAAAATACAGAGGGCACTTGCTACAACATGGTCGGGTTCCAGACAAGACTCGCCTATCCTGAACAGCGGCGGGTGTTCAGGCTGATACCAGGGCTTGAAAAGGCAGAGTTCCTCCGTTATGGCAGCATGCACCGCAATACCTTCATCAACTCGCCGGTGCTGCTGCGCGATACCCTGCAGCTTAAGTCAGATGACAATGTCTTTTTTGCAGGACAGATTGTCGGAGTAGAAGGGTACACTGAATCAGCAGCAATGGGGATGCTTGCAGGGATAAACGCTTTCCGCAAACTTGCCGGGCTTCCCATAGAAATACCACCGCCCACAACTGCCCACGGCAGCCTGGTGAGTTATATTACAACGACCGACCCCAATCACTTTCAGCCTATCAACATGAATTATGGTCTTTTCCCTGCTTTCTCAAAAAAAATCCGTGACGCAGTGAAAAAGAGGAGCATGCTCAGAGAGCGAGCGCTGGAGAATTTTGAAGAGTGGAAAAATAAACTTGAGCTTTCATGATACTTTTTAAAATTAATGGGACTTAAAAATTTCAGAACTGAAAGGGCAAGTGAAAAAATAGATACAAAGATTTTTGAAGTGCTTGCCGCTTTTGATAAAAAATAGCTCAATCTTTCTGTGGGGCTAAGGATGGAAGTGTTCTTTACCGCATCTTAATCATTCCTAAAAATTCTTTTGACAAAGACCATCAATAGGGTTAAATTTTTTTTAGCGTTTAAAAAATTTTGAATAATTTTAAAAACAGGTGAGAGAGATGCGGGAAAAAATTGAAAAAGCCATTAATATTATCAGACCTGCTCTTAAGGCTGACGGTGGAGATGTGGAGTTAATTGATGTAACGAACGGCATAGTAACCGTTAAACTTTTAGGAGCATGCGCCGGATGCCCAAGCTCCCAGATGACTCTGAAGATGGGGATTGAGAGAAGGCTAAAGGAAGAGGTCCCTGAAGTAAAAGAGGTCATAGCCATTTAATAACTATTCTTTTACCCCGTAACACTATTCAAGGTGTTATGACCTTCAGGCAGAGTGAAGGTAGTGTAAAAATATTTTCTTAAATTTCCTGCCCTTTGCGACAGGAACGGGGTTTACCATGAAAGAAATCGCGATCATTGACGGTATTCGTACGCCTATAGGGTTTCTGGGGGGATTTTTTAGAGATTTAACAGCACAGAAACTTTTAGAGATAGTTTATCGGGAGTTATTAAAAAGAGCGAATGTTGAGGCAAGGTTAATCGATTGGGTTATTGCAGGTTGTGTAGGGCAATCAAGCGATGCTCCAAATATCGCCAGAGTTTCGGCTTTAAGAGCAGGCATTCCTGTTGAGGTTCCGGGTTTCACCACTGCTATGAACTGTGCTTCCGGGTTATCTGCTATTGTAGAAGCATATAAAACTATTATAGCAGGTGATGCAGATGTTGTGCTTGTAGGGGGCACTGAGAGTATGAGTAATATTCCTTACCTGCTGAGAAAAGCACGCTTTGGATATCGCTTAAGATCAGGTGAGCTGATTGATGGAATATGGGAAGGGTTGACCGACCCAATATGCGGGCAGATAATGGGAAGGACAGCAGAGAATCTTGCTCTGGAATTTTCAATTTCCCGGGAAGAGCAGGATAAGTTTGCCATAGGGAGCCATAAGAAAGCATTCACAGCTACGCAAGAAGGGAAATTCAAAAATGAAATCATTCCTGTAAATGTGTCAAAAAAACGTGAGGGGACAGAGACGGTTCCTGAAACTGTCTTTCAGGATGAAGGGATAAATATTGCCATGAATTTGCAAAGTCTCGCACTTTATCCCACAATTTTCAAACAGAACGGAACTGTCACGGCTGGCAACTCTTGTTCAATCAGTGATGGTGCAGCTTCAATACTTCTTGCCGAGAAAAACAGAGCAAAAGAATTAAGGTTAAAAATAAGAGGTTATATAAAGTCATATGGATTTGCAGGGGTTTCACCTGAGAGAATGGGCATAGGACCTGTCCTTGCAACTCAGGTAGCATTGAAACGAGCAGAGATGAAGTTATCAGATATAGATTTAATTGAGTTAAATGAAGCCTTTGCAGCACAGACTCTTGCATGCGTAAAGGAGATGAATCTGGATTTAAATAAACTTAACGTCAACGGAGGAGCAATTGCATTAGGACATCCTGTTGGTGCTACAGGGGTTAGAATTGTTGTGACTCTTTTAAATGTCATGGAACAGAAGGACGCTTCAACAGGTCTTGCGACTCTTTGTATCGGAGGAGGGCAGGGGGGTGCGCTGATATTGGAGAGAAGATGAATTAATAACAAATGCTAAAATCCAAATGACAAAATAAATCCAAATTTTAAAATGATAAAAGGTAAGGGTTACGAAATGGGTTATAACTAAATCCCCCTATATCCCCCTTTTTCAAAGGGGGTAAGGGGGGATTTGAAATAGCGGAAAGGTGGTTAATTTATGAAAGAGTACAGGTATCTCAAAGTAAATGTAGATGATAAAATTGCTGTTATCACAATAGATAATCCTCCTGTAAATGCTCTTAGCAAAGGGGTAATCCTTAACCTTGAGAAAAGCCTGCAGGAATTAAATAGCAGTAATGAAGTCAGGGCAATAGTAATTACCGGTGCCGGAAATTTTTTTGTTGCCGGGGCTGATATCAGAGAAATAGATAAATTGAAATCAAAAAAGGACGCCAGAGAAATGGTATCGTATTTTCATAGACTGGGTCTCTGGATTGAATCGCTTCCAAAACCTGTTATAGCAGCTATTAATGGTCCTTGTCTTGGCGGAGGACTTGAGCTTGCAATGATATGCCATTTAAGAATTGCAAGTGCAAACGCAAAGATTGGTCTGCCTGAAATAAAGCTGGGTATAATTCCTGGATTTGGAGGGACGCAAAGGCTTCCAAGAATTGTTGGTAAGGCAAAGGCTTTGGAGATGCTTTTGACAGGTGACCCGATTTCTGCTCAGGAAGCAAAGGAAAATGGTCTTGTTAACTTAGTTTCCGAGCCCCAGGATCTGCTTAAACAAACAAAAGATTTAGCAGCAAGAATCATAAATAAGAGTCTTGTCCCTATATCAAAAATAATCAAAGCTGTCGAGGAGGGGTTTGATAAACCAATTGAAGATGCATTGGAGTTTGAAACAGCACTTTTCTGTGAAATCTGCGAAACCAGTGATAAAGAAGAAGGAGTCAAGGCGTTTTTAGAAAAGCGGCAGCCAGAATTTCAGGATAAGTGAGGTCTCTTAAAAAGGAGAGATTCTGATTACACAGATTTCATTTTACAATTTTCACTTCTCTACAGCCGGTTGCAGACTGTGCCACAATGTAGCCGCAACCTTTAGGTTGCGAATAAAATTTTTTTAATATCAATGAGCTTAGCGCAGGCTACCATTAAAACGTGAGTTGTGACACAGTTTGAATAGCACCGACGGATCTGCTCGCCTGTCTGCGGTAGGCAGGCAATGACAATGAATCGAGTTTTCCAACAGACTGTTCTAATCTCGTTACCTGAATTTATTTTTGAGATTCCTTTTTCTTCTCAAGTTCCTTATCCAGGATCGATGGAACTTTAAACAGTTCATTCTTTTCTAAATCTGCTTTCATGATTTCAGGAGAGGTATCTTTTACAATGTGAGGGGTAATTATTACAATAATCTCTGATTTAGTTTTTTTAATCGAGTTAGACCTGAAAAGATATCCAAGTAAAGGGATATCTCCTAAAATTGGGATCTGGCTGATATTTTTCTCCTGTCTTTCTTTAATCAAACCTCCAATGACAATAGTCTGACCATCCTTTACTATGAGGTTTGTAGTGGTTTCTGTAGTCCTTGCTGATGGAAGACCAAGGACTACTTCTCCATCGCTCACCTCCGGGTGGATTTCCATTGTTACGAAACCGTCGTCCGCAATATGGGGAGTTATAATAAGTTTTGTGCCCACGTCTAAAAATTCTATTGACTCGGTTGTTACAGCATTTATTGTTGTTGTAACCCTGAACCCAAGCCTTGACCCTATGATTATTTCTGATTTTTTATTGTTCAGGGCTAAAATTTTTGGAGCTGCCAGGGTCTTAAGATTTGATTTTTCCTGAAGCATTTTAAGAACAATATCAAGGCGCTGCTTATCCAAAATGTAGGCAAACCCTGAAGCAGCCTTAGCGAATCCGGTAAGCGCGAATGTGGATGTGGTCCTGCCAAGATTCGTATTATTGAGAATAGTCCAATCAATTCCAAATGAAAGATCATCATCTAAGGTTGCCTCTAAGATTTTTGCTTCTATCATTACCTGGTATGGCGGAACATCTAAAGATTTTATAATCTTTTCTATCCTCCCCAGATATTCAGGCATATCTTCAACTATCAGAGTATTTTCTCCCTTGCTTAAAATAGTCTTACCAAAATTTGAGCACATTTTCTCGACAATACTATTGAGTTGCTCAGCGTTTGTATGGTTTATCCTGAAAAGCTGTGTTTCTGTGTTGAGTGTTTCAAGAGGGAATTCATCTTTTTTTTCTACCCCCTTAACATATATTATATCCTCTTTTTTCGTGTAGGTATAACCATTGATGTTTAGCACTGATTTAAGAACATCATCAAACTTTACATTATAGAGGTTTAAAGAAATATTGCCGCTGACCTCTTTACCCGCTACAATATTAATCCTCTTTTTGGCTGAAAGCATCCTGAGCACATCTGCTATAGGAACGTTATTCACATTTATAGTTATAAGTTCCTCCTTAAGATCATTTGTCTTTAGAGGCTCCTGCAGCACTTCCTGGGCAGAGCAGAGAGACGCAGCAAAGAGTATAAACAGAATCCCTTTAAAAATAGCTGTCAATTTAAAATTTGAATGATTCATTCATTTACTCCTTAATGCGGAGAATGTATGTTGTCCCATCCTTATCCAACTCTACATCTCCTTCTTTTATAGAAATTATTTTCATTCCTTTAATGTCTTCATTTTCATAACAGAGTTTATCATTTATCAGAGCAGATTTTTTCCCTCCTTCAATCAATACTCCCTTAAGTTCTAATCCCTCAAGGAGGTCTTTCTTCGTTTTTTCTGTTTCCTCCTGCGCCTGCCCAGGATCTCCGGGATTTCCTTCAGAGGATGTTTCACCGGGGATTGACAGAGACTCTGCAACATGTTTAGTGATTAAAAAAGGGTCTCTTTTTAGACCAATGATTTCATCAGGCATATCTTTGGCAGATTCTTGTTTTTTATTCCATGGATTTGTCAAATTCCCATTATTTTCTATGTATTGATTTACCTTATTTTCAATAGATGCATTTGACGAGGGACTGGCAGCGGCATTGGATGTTAAATTATTATTTGGTTTATCTTTTGTTAAATTTATTATTAGCAGCGGTAAAATCACAAAAACTATAACTGCTATAAGAAAATAGAGAGTCTTTTTGCTTAATTTATTTTTACTCATTTTAAATTACTTCCCTTTTCCTGAGACAAAAATCTTTAAAATCATGTTTACATCACATTTCTTAGCTTTATTTTCCTGGGTTTTTATAGTCACTGATTCTATCTTATTTATTCTTTGTATTTTTTTTAAGAGATAGAAGAAGTTGTAAACTTCTGGATAGCTTGCAGAGGCATTTAGTGCTATAGGGACCTCTCCGTAGAGATCCTTATAGCTTATACTCTGTGGTCTTATTCCCGATATTGTTAACCCTGATTTTAAAGCTATGTCGTTTATCTGCACGATAAAATCCTCAACATTTTTCCTGCCTGGCAATTGGTTTTCAAACTCTTTAGACCTCTGCTTAATGCTGTCTATTTCCTGTGTCATTTCTTTGGTCTTTCCTCTTATGTTTTTTCCTTTTGATATTTCAACAGAAAGAGCTTTTGTTAACTCCTTAAGTTCCTTCAGTTTATGGTATCTTAAGGAAGCAATATAGGTAGAGGAAACCAGAATAAAACCAATTACAGCTATCGAAATTATATCAATTTTTTTAATTTTCATTTCTTAATCCATTTGTTATAGTGAATGCATAAATATCATTACACTTGATAGGCGGGACATTCTTGTCCCGCCAGGACGGGGTTAGAAAACCCCGTCTATCGAGACCTTCATCGTTACTTCTACTCCAAAAACGCTTCATGAGGTTGAGGGGTTCAATAATCCTCCCAACCCCCCTTTAGAAAAGGGGGGCGAGGGGGGATTTGATTTTAACTTGAACTCCTGACTCATTGAAACCTGTCCATTTTAACCCTTCACTCCTCATATCTCACACTTTATTAAGAACTTGACAGCGTCAAATCCTTTAAGGTTTGTTCTTTCTGCAAATTCTAAATTCACGCTCTTAAATTTATTTTCAGTTGTAAGTGAAGCCATAAATTCAGCAAGGTCAATGTTCGAGATTGCATATCCTGAAAGACTTACTTTGAGACGGTTATCTTTGGTCCCTTTCTCATCCTTTTTTAAATATGAAAAATAGCCTCCGCTTGCTTTTATAACCTCATCAGATGGTTTCACATTTTCTTTCTTTCCAGTATCTTCTCCACTGCTTATATCAAGTTGTTCAAGCCATGTGTTTTGGTTGATGCTGTTTGCAATTTTATATAATGTCTGATGCCATGGTATATCATCTATAACCTCAGAGAGAATTGCCTGCCTCAGGTCGAGCTTTTCTTTTTCTTCATTTAACAAGCTTAGTTTGTTTGCCATTTCCTGGACCTTTTCTTTTTCTTTTGTATTTCTATAGAGTTCATTTTTTGTCTTGTATATGCTTCTCTCAAGGTTTAGAAATATTGGTAAAAGAAAAAGTAAAGTGGCTGATATTGTAATTATCCAGAATCTCAGCCTGTTCTTTTTTTCTTCTTCATCAATTATATCTTGCGGCAGTAAGTTTACTTCCTTCATTTTATCTTTGCTCCCTTAGCGCCAGGCCTAATGCTGTGGCGAAAATGGGGGATAAAGACTCTATCCCGTCAGAATTAGTTTCTTTCTTCCCGTTGCTTAGAGCGTGAGAAAGGTTCCAAAGCTCAACATCAATTTCAAGTTTCCTCTTCAGATAGTCAGAGAGATTCTTTACCATTGCCCCGCCTCCAGTCAGGATCATCTTTTTGGGCTTTATTCCTCTCAGCTCCGCAGAACAATAATTGAACATTTTTTCTATTTCAAATACGAGAACCTCTAAATCATCTTTCAGAATTTCAAGAATCAGCGAAGGCGCCTTTTCCTTAAAATATTGTTTTTCATCGTTCTGGAAATCAATTGGTGTTGCTTCCCCCTCGATGATTCCGTATTCAGATTTATATTTTTCTGCGGTAGATGCATCAGTCTCAAGTTCTTTAATAATAGTTTTTGTCAGAGTATTACTGCCAAACCGGATTCCTCTGCTGAGCAGTAATGTTCCCTGATAAAATACTGAGGCTCTGCTTTCCTCATGTCCAACGTCAATGACCGATACTGCAGTCCCCTTTTTCATATCATCTGACTGGTTAATAATCCGCAGATGCGCCATTGGGAGAATATCTATTGCAATGCACTTTAAATCTGCTCCTTTTAAAATATCTAAAAATTCATCTATTTTATTTCTCTGTGCGGCTGCTAAGAGAACTTTTTTCTTTTTCTCTCCGTTTATCAGGGTTTCACCAATTTCCAGGTAGTCCAGTACAGCGTCCTTTGCCTTGTATGGAAGGTAAGAATCAGCTTCAAATCCGATTGCCTTAACTATTTCTTTGGGGTCTTCTGACTGGACAGTAATCTGCCTCAAATCAACTTCCTGGCTCGGCAGAAAGGTTATTACTTTTTTACCTTTGAAAAACCCTGTCTGGTAAGTCTTCTTAATAGTTTTTATTAGCAGCTCTTTTTTTGCCGCATCTTTGTCAGGAACGTCAGTTGCCTCAAAAACATTGCACGCAAGGCTCAGGATTTTAAATTTTCCGTTTGCTTTAACAAGCTGAAGCATTTTTACTGAGCTTTTTCCAATATCTAAACCAATCGAAGAGTATGCTGAACCTTTTGAAAACATCTATTTATCTCCGTTGCTACAATTATTGCCATTTGACTTTTCTATTGCCTTCTCAAGCAAGAACCCCTTTTTCAAGAATCTTTTTATCTTTTTTAATATTTCGATATCATTCTCAGAATATCTTCTGAATGTTCTGTTGCCGCATTTCTTAAAAGAAGGGCTGATAGCGCCAAATCCTTCCTCCCAGTAGTATAACTGCCTGAGTGAAATCCCTACTATTCCTGCTACCTCTGTAGCACCGTAACTTTTTTCTTCTTTATTTTCTAAACTGTTTGTGTCCATACCTCTCATCTTCAATTGTAGGGCGTGGTCCCTGACCACGCCGAAACGGTGCGTTCAGGGAACGCACCCTACTCTAACCTTTGTAGGGCAGGCTTTAGCCTTGCTTAATGCCTGCCGGTAGGCAAGCAACCCTAAAGGGTTGCCCTACATTCCTGCCAGGGGACTTTCATTGTATTATTATCTTTCTGATAACATGATTATCTTTATCCGCTATATATATATTTCCAAGACTATCAATGGCTACACCATAAGGCACCCTTAGCTGTGCAGAAGCTGGAGCTCCATTATCTCCGCTGTAACCAGCAGTCCCAGTTCCAGCATAAGTAGAAATTACCCCAGTAGCTCCATCCACAAGCCTCACTCTATTGTTTGCGCTATCTCCAATAAAAAAGTTTCCAGCAGGGTCTAATGCAAGCCCCTTTGGAACATTAATCTTCGCGCTTGTAGCAGCTCCGCTGTCGCCGCTATAGCCTGCTGTTCCTGTTCCTGCAACTGTGGTGATTATATTTGTTCCAATTGCAACTTTTCTTATTCTGTCAT
>Ga0154831_1060_pt8 | contig 9843 bp, 5 predicted proteins | sample Rifle2008BG16ft_FD_116135 | JGI IMG/M metagenome (GOLD analysis project Ga0154831, IMG submission 116135) | Candidatus Schekmanbacteria bacterium RBG_16_38_11
GAAAGTCATTTTCACAAGATTGCTTAAACACTTTGGCAAAGCAAGCAATGTGCTTAAGGCCTCTTACCAGGAGCTTATTAAGGTAAAGGGGATAGGAGATAAAATCGCCGGAGAAATAATCTCTCTTAAAGACGGAAAAATTATTGAAAAAGAACTCAGCCTGATAAAGAAGAATAACGTTGAAATCCTGACCCTTGACTCTGAGGATTATCCTGAAATTTTGAAAACCATATATGATCCTCCTCCTGTTCTCTATATGAAAGGCAGCCTCAAAAATACAGGCTACCCTATAGCTGTAGTAGGTTCGCGAATGCCCACTGCTTACGGAAAGACAGTTACAGAAAAGATGAGCAGGGAATTAGTGGCAAGAGGTTTTACCATAGTGAGCGGTATGGCAAGAGGAATTGACACCATTGCCCATAGTACTGTGCTTAAAGCAGGAGGAAATACAATAGCAGTTTTAGGTTGCGGGTTAAATAGAGTCTACCCGCAGGAAAACTACAGACTGATGGAAGAGATCTCCCTGAAAGGAGCAGTGCTTTCTGAATTCCCGATGGATACGCCGCCTTACAGGGAAAATTTTCCTGTAAGAAACCGCATCATAAGCGGATTGTCTCTTGGGACTCTTGTGATAGAAGCTTCAGATAAAAGCGGAGCGCTGATAACTGCCAAACAGGCCCTTGAACAGGGAAGAGAGGTATTTGCCATACCCGGAAACGTTAATGTCGGAAACAGCAGAGGGACTAATTCCCTTATTAAAGAAGGGGCAAAATTAGTAGAGGACGTTGATGACATAACAAGTGAACTAAAAGCCTTACCAAAGTCCCTGAAGGAAAAGGTATATGAAAAAATGGCACGAAAATTGCCGCCGGATATAAGCAAAGAGGAAATGATAGTATATTCACAACTCGAAGAGAGCTCCCTTCATATAGACGTAATTGCAAAAAATTCTAATTTGCCTGTAAATAAGGTTTCTGCTATTCTTTTAAGTTTGGAGATGAATGGGGTTATCAGGCAGGAAGCAGGAAAAATGTTCGCAAAAATCTTATGGTAGAAACAAACATTAAAAGAAGAAGAACAATAATAACTGTCGCAGCCATCCTGGTGCTCCTTACTGCCCTGACTTTTGTTGAGGTCTATACCCGGGATATAAAGACCTCTTCACCTCTTGCAAACTACATTATCTTCTATTCGTTCTATAATATAAATTTCATCCTGCTCCTTGTCCTTTTCTTCCTTGTCATACGCAACCTGGTAAAACTCTACTTTGAAAGGCAGAGGAAAGTTCCGGGTGCCAAGTTCAGAACAAAATTAATCGTATCATTTTTTATCCTCACAATAATACCTTCTGTCCTGCTTTTTTTATTTGCAAAAGTTCTTATCTCACAGACAATTGAATACTGGTTCAGCTTTCCCATCGAGCATTCTTTAAGCGGGGCACTTGAAGTCTCCGAGAGCTATTATAAAGACCTTGAAAATGATGCCCTTCACTTCAGCCTGCAATTAAGCAAAACAATCTCAAACGAAAATCTCCTCTCAAAAAACAGGTTATCTAATTTAAGGGAACTAATAATCACAAAGAGAAAAGAATATAGCTTAAGCTCAATATCAGTTTATAATAAAAGGAATGAGGAAATATTAAAGGTCTTTGATCCAAAAATATCAGGTGACAAGTTTGAAAAACTTAAACCCAAAGTCTTCAATAATGCGATTAAAGGTAAAAAAATCACTGATAAAAAGTCTTCCGGAAAGGGAGAATTGATTCTCGGAATCACACCTGTAAGAGCTTCCTGGGATAAAAAAGAGGTACTCGGAACAGTTGTTGCAAGCTACTACCTGCCTAAAGGTATTTCACAGGACATCAGATCCATATCTCTGGCATTCAAAGAATACAGGGAAAAGGATATTCTCAAAAAACCAATAGCCAACAACTACATTGCAATGTTTGCAATTGTCACTCTGCTTGTTATTTTTGCTGCAATGTGGTTTGGATTTCAGCTTGCAAAAGGAATTACTATCCCTATCCAGCAGCTTGCTGCCGGTACCAAGGAAGTTGCCGGAGGAAACCTTAATTTTCATATAGACATAGAATCTGATCCTGAAAGTCAGGATGAGATCGGTATACTGGTCAGCTCATTTAACCAGATGACTGAGGATTTGAGAAAAAATAAAGTTGATCTTGAGAAAAAGAATGTGAGCCTCAGGACAACCAATATTGAGCTTGAGCAGAAACGGACATACATGGAAACCGTTCTTGAAAACATTGCAACAGGTGTTATCTCTCTTGACAGCGAAGGTAAGATTACAACCATCAACAAGGCTGCTGAAAAAATGCTCCACCTGAATGAGAGCGATTTCAGGAACAATTCCTACAAGGATGTATCAGGCGTATCCTTTTTTGATATATTAAAAAATATTATCAATGAAATGCTTGAGAATAATGTGAGGAGCTTTGAAAAGGAGATAAACCTCACTATTGCAGGTGAAATTTTCACTTTTATGGCCAATATCAATATGCTCTTTGACAGCGAGAATAACTACATCGGCATGGTCATAGTCATTGACAACCTGACCGAGTTAATCAGGGCTCAGAGGGTAGCGGCATGGCGGGAAGTGGCAAGGAGAATTGCCCATGAAATAAAAAATCCATTAACCCCGATAAAGCTCTCTGCCCAGAGGCTGAGGAAAAAGTTTTTATCGGGGGCAAAAGACTCTGAAGAGGTTTTTGATCAGTGTACAAACACTATAATACAAGAAGTAGATGACCTGAAGAAAATGGTAAATGAATTTTCCCAGTTTGCAAGAATGCCAACCTCAAACCCTATCCCGTGCAACCTGAATGAAATCATTAAGGAAGCTATAACCTTGTATAAAGGTGCGTTAAAGGATATAACCATAGAGGATGAGTTATTTGAGGGAATTCCCCCGCTTCATCTTGACCCGGAACAGATGAAGCGGGTTTTTATCAACCTTATTGAGAATGCCATTGAAGCCATGAAAGGACATGGAGGGATATTTATTAAGAATACCTATCTTTCTGATCTTCAGATTGTGAGAATAGAATTGTCTGATACGGGAATCGGAATACCTGTATACCTCAGGGAAAAACTTTTCATGCCTTATTTCTCAACAAAAAAAGAAGGAACAGGTTTAGGGCTTGCTATAGTGAATACTATTATTTCAGAACATAACGGTTATATAAGAGTAAAAGACAACGAACCCCAGGGAACAACTTTTGTAATTGAACTACCAGTAAAATAAAAAGGGAGATTTTATGCAAAAAGGTCATGTATTAATTGTTGATGATGAAAGCAGTATCAGCGCTACCCTTGAAGGAATCTTGGCTGATGAGGGGTATGAAGTTTCAAAAGCAGATAACGGAATCCAGGCTCTCGAAATGGTTAAATCTTTTCCTCCAGACTTAATTCTCCTTGATATCTGGATGCCGGGAATGGACGGTATAGAAGTACTCAAAGCTGTAAAGGAATTCCAGTCAGATCTTGAAGTCATAATAATGTCAGGTCACGGGAGCATTGATACCGCTGTGAGGGCAACAAAGCTCGGCGCTTTCGATTTCATTGAAAAACCCCTTTCTCTTGAAAGTCTTCTCTCCACCATTAACCATGCCCTTGCGCAGCAGAGACTTGTGAGGGAGAACCTGGAGCTAAAAAAAGAGCTCATCAGGAAACATGAGATAATAGGGGAAAGCCCCGCCATAGTTGAGCTCCGTCGCCAGATCAAAAGCTCATTGGATAGTAATAAAAACATTTTGATCACAGGAGAAAACGGCACAGGCAAGGAACTCATCGGGAGGTTAATCCATTCTGAGACAAGCCGCAGGAAAAAACCTTTCATAAAGGTCAACTGCGCCACAATCTCAGAAGCAACACTGGAGTCCCAGCTTTTCGGCTTTGAAGACCAGAACTCCCAGATAGGGAATATTTACAAAATGGGAAAATTCGAGCTTGCAGAAGGAGGAACCCTTTTCCTTGATGAGGTGGATAAAATCAACATAAACACACAGAAAAACATCATGGAGGTTTTAGAGAGCAAAAAAATGATCAGGGTTGTAGGAAAAAGAGTCATACCCATTGAGTTCAGGCTGATTGCTGCCTCAAACAAAGACCTCTCTGAAGAAGTAAAGCTTGGCAATTTCGATCCTGATTTTTATCAGCTATTATCAGAAATCGCCATCTTTTCCCCGCCTCTTCGGGAAAGGAAAGATGACATTCCGCTTCTGGCAAATTATTTCATGAAAGAGTTTTGCGAGGAGTATGGCAAGAAGACTAAGGAAATAGATGATGAGGCAATGGCAGCTTTGACAGGCTTCAACTGGCCCGGGAATGTAAAAGAACTAAAAAATATTATAGAAAGGTTGGTAATAACTGTTCCGCTGACTAAAGTCAGTTACAATGATATTCCTGCAGGAATAAAGGGTGAAAATAAAGAGACTTTAAATTACCGCTTTGAAGGTTATTCATCAATAGATGAAGCCCACACAGCCTGGGAAAAGGAGTTTATCTCCCATTACCTTAAAAAGAACGAATGGGATTTGGGGAAAACCTCCCAAGCCATTTCAATGGGAAGGCGTGTCTTAGAGCGCAGGATAAAGGCCCTCGGCATTACCATGGGAAAAGCAAAATCACCGGATAGAAAACGGCAGAGGACACTGAAGACAAGCGTTGTGCTTTGCGGCCAGGGTCTCCACTCAGGACTTAAAACAGGACTTATCCTGATACCCCAGCCTCCAAATTCGGGCATAAAATTTGGAAACATCTCAACCGGTGAAACAATCCCTGCCCTTCTTGATTACGTTGAGTCAACTGAGTTTGCAACCTCTCTGAAACGCGGCAAGAACCAGGCAAAAACCGTAGAGCATATAATGGCAGTACTCCATACTTACAGGATAAATAACCTGCTTATAAAAATCTCTGACGAAGTACCAATAATGGACGGTTCCGCAAAGGACTTCTGTGAACTTATTGAGGATAGCGGAATTCAGGAACAGGATGATCACATAGAAGAAATTGTGATAGATAATGTTTACTCTGTAGGAGATATTTCAAACCATGGGAAGTACATATCAATTGAACCAGCACCTGAATTTTCTGTAAATTACATAATGGACTACCCGAAGCCTATTGGCCACCAGGAATTCCGTTTCGTTTTAAAAAATGAAGAAGATTTCAAAAAGAAAATAGCACCCGCAAGGACCTTCTGCTTTTTGAAGGATGTTGAAGCGCTTGAGAAAAAGGGGTTTATAAGTGGGGGAAGGTTAAACAACGCAATACTTTTAGATGAAGAAAAAGTCCTTAATACGGAACTCCGCTTTCCTGATGAATTTGCCAGGCATAAGATCCTCGATATAATCGGGGATTTCTATCTTCTTGGAAAGCCCGTAAGGGGGAAAATCACTGCAAGGCTCTCAGGTCATTCAGATAACATTGCCCTTTTAAGTAAGATTAAAAAACTGTGCTGAAATGAAGGGTTAGAGGATTCAAGGGAGCAATCACTTAGCTATCAGCTTTCTTGTAGGAGCTATCTCCTGATCTGCCTGTACCGTTGCTCGCAGACAAGTGGCGATTTTAAACTCGCTGACAGGAGTCAGCTACTACATTCTAAAAGTTTAAAAACTCTCGAATCCTTGACCTCATAAATTCTTTACGTTATAGATGTAAGGACAGGGTTTATCCCTGTCCATTCCCTTTTTAGAAAATGGGGGCAGGGTGGATTTAAAAACCTCAAAGTAATTCTTGAATAAAGCGATTGAATTTTTATAATAAAAAAATCCTCCTTTGATAAAAAGGTGAGAAGGGATTTTGGGGATTCAAATTAAGAAAGGAAAACCATGCTACACAGACGACTGGGTAGAACAAATTTACAAATCTCATGCATTGCCTTTGGCGGACTTCCGAGTACCTTCATTCCTCCAAAGGAAGCTATTGAAGTCATAACCGCTGCTATAGATGAGGGAATGAACTATTTTGACCTTGATGAAGGTCCTGGGCAGTTCTATGATAAGGCATATTTAGACAGCCATAACAAAATTGGCAAAGTCCTCAAAACCCGCCGCAATGAAGTTTATCTTGGCGTAAAGACCATGAGAAAGAAAAAGAATGAAGTACTTGAGGACATAAAAAAGTCTCATGAACTTTTGGTAAAGGGAACATCACGTGAGATCATAGATATCTTCCAGCTTGCCTTTGTAGACTATGACCATGACATCAAGGCAATTACATCTCCTGACGGTGCAATAGCCGCTCTTGAAGAGGGGAAGAAGCAGGGGCTGATAAAGCATACTCTTGTGGCAGGTCATAACCGTGACATCCTTATAGATGCTATTAAGACAAATGCCTTTGACGTTGTCGAATTCCCTTTTAACATAATTGAAAGAGAAGTAATTGATGAACTCATCCCCATTGCAAATAAGATGGAGATCGGGACTATAATTATGAAGCCCCTTGGTGGCGGCCAGTTCGGGGAAGTTGCCGCAGCCCAGATAAAATGGATTCTTGAGAAGCCTATATCTTGCATCATCCCTGGGATTAAGACAGTTGAAGAGGTAAAAATTAATGCTGCATTCGGTAAGACCCCGCAAAAGCTGACAGATGCTGAGAGAAAACAGTTAGAAGCATTTTCCAATCGCATGGCAAAAATATACTGTCACCGGTGCGGCTATTGTCTTCCATGCTCCCAGGGAATAAAAATCTTTGGGTTGATAGACATTCTCCATGCAGGGGTATTGAGCTATGAGAAGAAAAAGGCTGCTTATCTGCAGGCTGTTCAGAAAGGCCTTCTGGTCCCAGCTTCAAAGTGCATCGAGTGCGGCGAATGCGTCCCCAAGTGCCCGTACGAACTTCCGATTCCGGAACTGATGAAGCAGTTAGTGGAGAAGTTTGGGATTTAAAGTGAGTGGCAAATGGGTTTTATAAAATCCAAATGCCAAAATCCAAATTTCAAATTAAGTTCAAATGACTAAATATTCCTGACGTCTCTCTAAAGTCCAGTCACGAGGTAGTTGGTCACTCACGTCCCGAATATTGCATATCTTATCTGCAATCTTAATAAGTTTTGCACGATTTGAGAGATGTGGAGCATGCTCGATCTGAAGCCTCCTTCTCTCAAATTTTGGCAATCGCGTGTCATCTGTTACTTCGAGAACTAGGTCTCGAATTTCAGAACCAAAATTCAGCTCGAGTTCTTCCGGACTGGTTTGTGTATCTTCGATTGTGTCATGCAGGATCGCTCCTTGGAGTGTTAGTATGTCTATAACACCTAAACGCCAAGAATCTCTGCAACTTGGATCGGATGATTGATATAGGACGAAGCTTCTTTACATTTAGCCTCTGATCCCGGTGCTTGTGCGCCGCGAAAGTCAGGGCTTTCAGTAAAAGCGCAAATGAGTTATTCTCTGAATCCATATTTTACCTGTCAATAATATTAGAATTATCTGTAATATTCTAAAATTTTTTTTAAATATTATTAGTCAATAGTTTCTGATCATTCCCCCAGATTATTGCAGAAAATAGTAGGGTTGAAAATAATATGATAAAAAATAATCTTTTTTAGAATTTGTTTGTCATTTGAAATTTGTTACTTAGAATTTTTACTTCTGGCCTAAGGTAAATTACGAATCCGCTGGATCCGGTCTTCCGTGTTAGGGTGTGTTTCCAAAAAACCTCCGCTCGGGCCCTCCGTCTTTAACAGCCAGGTCAGTGTGTTGATTTCTATCTGCTTGCCGTTATAGCCGGAGCGGTTGAGGATGTCGACTCCGTGAGCATCCGCCTCGTATTCCTCCTTCCGGCTAAAAGGCCGCATTACCCCAAGGTCGGCTACCAATGGCGTGATTTTGCTTGAGCCCGGAAGAATTTTATCGAGGACAATTATCCCTATGTTCAGACCGGTACCAACCAACTGGGCTTTAGCGACGTGGCCGAGATCCGCATGTGCAATCTCATGGGCCATTACTCCCCGCAGCTGGTCGTCGTTTGCACTTTCAAGGAGGCCGGTTGTGACAAGGAACTTGCCGCCGCCCGCATTGGCGGCATTAATCTGTGGGTCATCAAGAATACTTATGCTCACCTGATTCAGCGGCAAGGGATTGCTCATATGCTTGATAAGCGGGGTCATCACACTCTGGAGTCGTGCAGCCTGGCGTGGATCAAGGTGTCGGGTACTGGGTGCAGGTTGTTTACTATCTGTCGGCGTTCCCTGCCTTGGTGGTCCCTGCAATACTCCTATGCTACACCCTGCAAGAAGAGATATCAAAACCACCATAGTTACTGCCTGCATAAACCAGTAGCCTTGCGCCGCAGGCCGTGATGAAATGTGTTCGTGGTGTTTCAAGCTTATGGTGCTGCCTCCCTTTAGAGGTTACTAATGAAAAAACCTGTAATTATACGAGACCATAAAGATTAAGTATCTTTAAAATTATCAGGCGCACCGGAGCATGTCAATCTTTTTATTAATCAATTCAAATGGTAGCAAATTATATTTTTTCATAATTTTTTAGTTAAGCGGATGTCCGTCTTTGAAATTTTTACATCCAATCACCGTCCGGTAAAGCGTTTTTGCGCCCCGTTCCTGTGTGCCGTTGAACCGGGTGAGTGCCGGGGGACATAACCACGATGAAGAGTCTCGCGTGGCGACTGCGCCTGTTGGCCGCTCTGCAGGCCAGTCATGTTTGCACGGTAACTTGATAGTCCCGTTTTTTTCTGCTCCCTGCGGCGCTGCGTTTTATGCGGCTGGTGGGCAAACTCGGTATTGCGTAGTGGTGCTGGCTTTTTATAATCGAAGCCTTTCAACGTGCGACGCTCCACCTTTTCACCGAGGACGCGTTCGATGCTGTACACCATGGCCTCGTCTTCACGAGTAACAAAAGTAAAGGCATCTCCGGTCTTTTCAGCCCGTCCTGTGCGGCCGATCCTGTGGGTGTACGCGTCGGCGGTATCGGGCATGTCGTAGTTGATAACGTGAGATATACGTGAAACATCAATGCCGCGGGCTGCAATGTCTGTAGCAACAAGGACCTGATATTTACCGCTACGGAATCCGTCAAGTGCTGCCTGGCGCTTGTTCTGAGAAAGGTTCCCCTGAAGCGATGCGGCACTATAGCCTGCCTTTTCAAGCTGCTCCCCTACCCGCCTTGCGCCGTGTTTCGTGCGCATAAAAACAAGGACCGACTCAGTGTCGGTATGGTGCAGTAATTCTATAAGAAATGCGGTTTTCAGATGCTTAGCTACCGGGTAGAGCGCATGTGTAACAGTGCTTAATGGTACACTGTGATTGACCTGCACCGTTACAGGATTGTGCAGGACGTCTTGAGCAAGGTGCCTGATATCATCGGGCATGGTTGCCGAAAACATCAGCGTCTGGCGCTTTGCCGGTACGTGCCTGATGATCTTCCGGATATCAGGCAAAAAACCCATGTCAAACATCCGGTCTGCCTCGTCAAGTACCAGCACTTCCACATGGGACAGGTTGATCGTGCGCTGATTGATATGGTCGAGCAAGCGCCCTGGACAAGCGGCTACTATGTCGACACCATTGCGCAGTTTCTGTATCTGCGGGTTTATGCTCACGCCGCCATAAATGGTTAAGCTGCGAAGGCGTGTCTGCCTTCCAAGTTCGCAGATTGCCTCGTGGATCTGCTCTGTCAGTTCTCGTGTTGGGGCAATGATGAGGGCCCCGATACGGCCTCGCCGTCCTTTTATCAGGCGTTCAAGAATAGGCAGCACGAAGGCCGCTGTTTTTCCAGTGCCTGTCTGCGCAAGGCCCATGACGTCGTGTCCCTGGAGTACCGGCGGGATCGCCTTAGCCTGAATCGGCGTTGGTGTAACAAAG
>Ga0154831_1011_pt2 | contig 9796 bp, 8 predicted proteins | sample Rifle2008BG16ft_FD_116135 | JGI IMG/M metagenome (GOLD analysis project Ga0154831, IMG submission 116135) | Candidatus Schekmanbacteria bacterium RBG_16_38_11
ATATCTGAAGCAAGATTATCAAGAATAATTCATGGTTATACCAAACCGAGAAAATCTGAAGAAGAGGCTTTAGCCAAGGTGTTAGGAATATTAACAGTAGAGATTTTTCCTCCACAAGGATAATCGGTATTTGATTAGAAAGGTGATGTGATGGATAAAACAACAGAGGTGTTTTTAGCGGTGGCTTTTTTTCTACCGCAATTATAATATTCATACTTTTATTTTTTGAAAAAATTCTCCATAATTTTTTAGAGAACTCCCAAAAAATTTAAAATTCTGTATTAATTTTTTCTAACTTAGGTACCACAACTGGGTTAGTGGCAGTTAGAATCTGATTAAGGAAAAAACAGAATATCCTTTCAATTTATCTCTTCCCTTCAAAAAACCGAGTTCAATCAAAAATGCTAATTCAATGATTTTACCTTCCAATTGTTCTACAAGCTTACAGACAGCTGCAACTGTTCCTCCAGTAGCAAGGAGGTCATCGACTATGAGGATTTTTTCACCTTTTTTTATAGAGTCTTTATGAATATCAAGGCTATCAGTTCCATATTCCAGCTCGTAGCTGATTCTATTTGTGTGGAATGGAAGTTTCCCTGGTTTTCTCACAGGGACTATTCCTGCACCAAGCCCATATGCTAGTGGTGCTCCAAAAAGAAATCCACGAGCTTCAACACTCACAATTTTGTCTATTCCCTTGTTATCATATCTTTTGGCAAAAGCATTTATAGCTTTTTGATAGGCTTTGGGATCTGCAATTAAAGGAGTTATATCTTTAAAGATTATTCCCTTCTTTGGGAAATCCGGAACATCGCGAACCAGTCGTTTTAGATCTTCCATATAGTATCCTTTTAAATCAGTTTGTTAGCTATTAAGTAAACAGGATTGAGAATAAACCGGGTAAGGAAAAAATGAGTCTTCCGGAATAGTATCTATATACTTCTTACGGAATTCTAAATCCTGCATCCTGCAATGGTTACATTTAGCACTGTATGCCGGGTGGGAAAGCATTCTGTTCCATATGGTTTCGAGAGAATCTTCTCTTACATTTCCGAAGGAAAGAGGGGTAAAATCGCACGGGCATATATCGCCATACGAAGTCATATAGAATTGCTCATTTCCTGCAAAACATCCTGACCCCTTTGGTCCATTAATCCAAGCCTGAGTTATAACTCCGGGATAGCCGGGTTTTAAACGGAATTCGTTTGTGAGCTTTGCTATTTCTTCTTTCTCTTCTTCAGTCAATATCATATCTATTTCATTTATTAGCTTTCCTGTTGGAACCGGGTCAAATACCACTATCTCATGTATACCGATGTCCTTTCCTATATTAAGTAGTTTTTCAAAACTTCCATCATGGTATTCTTCTCTTGTGGCATAAGTTGAAATTCCAACCAAGATGCCAGCTTTTTTTGCTCGTTCAATTCCTTTTAAAGCCTTATCGAAAAGGCCCGGGATTTTTCTGTAATCATCATGAATTTTTGGATCAGCGCTATCCAAACTTACCATTGCAGCAAAAAGCCCTGCTTCAGCTAACTTCTGACAGTTTTTTTCAGTAAGGTATTCACCATTGGTGAACATCATACAATTTGCTTCATCAGGGTTTACATGTCTAATAAGTTCAAAAATATCCTTTCTCAAAAGGGGTTCCCCACCAGTAAGGGTTATATTCACTACCCCTAACTCAATCGCTTGATCTATCACTTTTTTGAATTCTTCTGTGTTTAGTTCTTTCCCTTTTTTTGCCATATTGAGGGATGCACTGCAGTGGACGCATTTGGCCTGGCAGGCGTAGGTGACGCTAAGAGTACAAGTAGAAGGGATGGTCGTTTTTAAAAGTTTACGCATTAGTTTCCTGCCAAGGTCTTTTACTCCAGCTTTGCTTGGGAGCGGAGGCAGAAAACATGTATAAACGTTTCCGCCCCGTTTTTGTGCGATGACTTTATTGGTGTTTAATTTCATTAAGTAGAGATCAAAAAAGCCTGATAATTCCCTTGTCAGTGCCCCTGTAACCTTGCCTGCAACTAACCCGTTTTCATCCAGTCCCATTTCAAGGCCGAGAAGTTCGTATTGGTTCATAAATATTGCCTTTCTAACAAATTTTTAAGCTTTGAGTTTTATTTTTTTAAAAGCTGATATTTTTTATATCCTAACCCAATGAATGTCAACGGGGAAATTAAATAAATTTTTTAAAAATGATAGAAAATTAGTGAATATCTTATTCTGGGACTTCTGACTCATTTTTACTATAAGGACTGCTTAAATATTTTTTTGCAAATTCATGAGCGTAAGTGTTTTCTTCAGAGATGTCTTTAAGTTCTAAAACTTTCCTATATTTAGCCACTGCCATCTTCCTTTGACCTAAAAGATCAAAAATCATTCCGATTCGCAGATTACTCCATGGCAGAACCCATGTGTCTTTTGCAAGGTCAGAATTTATGGCAAGATTATAAAATGATAAGGCTTGACTATAATTCTGTTTTTCCCTATATATTTCTCCCTTAAGATAATCGACTTTAGGAATCCAGTCAGATGTGAAATTTGGTTCTCCTTTTTTAGTTTTTTCACTAATTTCATCTGTCAATTTTAAAGCTTCGTCCCAAATTTTCATTTTTGAATACACGATAGCAGTTGTGTAATAAAAACGGGGATTCCTAGGGTATTTTTCATTTAATTCTATAGCAAAAGGGAGGGCCTTTGAATAGTCTTTTTCCAAGTAAGTGTATATTGATACAATTACATATTTAGCCTCTGTTTTGGCAAATTTTCCTTGAGTTGCACATTTGGTAAGTTCTTCCAGACCAAGGGTTTTATTTCCTGATAATGATAAAAAGAAAGAGAAGAATTTTATGATTTTTGGCATCTTGTCAAGAAAGTAGTCATACATTCCAAGCCCCAAATAGGTGTCATAATTCTGCGGGTTTAATTCAAAAGCTTCTTTGAGATAAAACCTTCCTTTTCTAGCATTCCAAAGGGCTTGCCACCAGTCCTTTTTTATCAAGTCTCTCCGGGCCTTAAATCCATAAGACCCTCCAAGGTAAAAAAGAGACTCAGAGTCTTTTCCTTTTTCCTTTATTCTTTTTTCAGCTACTTCAATTGATTTAGATGTCCAGTCCTGAAAAAGGTTAAAGGCTTCTTTATCATAAGGGTTACTCAGGATCCTTTCCCAGTAGACCATGGCAGTATAGAAATATCCGGCAGGGTTTTCTTTATCAGCTTCAATTGCTTTATTTAATTCAAGTTTAGCCTTATCAAAATCAAGATTGTACAGATAATCAATACTTTTTTCAATTGACGAGGTGAAAATAGATTTATTATTGATATTGGACGGTTCCGGTTTAATTTGAGCGGAAAGGGTTAAATACGGTAAAAATAAAAAGGTTGAAACAAGAAATAATATCTTTTTTAATCGAAAAGATTTCACTGGACAGTAACATTCCCTGTGATAGAATTTATTTTCATATATTTACCACCACCTACATCTACAGCAATAGAAGTACCTTTTAATCTGATTGAATATGTAAAGGTTCCAACTAAATTTAGTAAATTTAGGTTTAGATCACTTTCATTTATGCCGTAGTCTTTGAATTCTTCAAGCAACTTTTCAATCAACTTTTGCTTAAAAACCAAAGGGTCAAAGCTGAGGCTATCAGTTCCGTTAGTTAATATGGGTCCTGTATCCTTGTCGTTCCCGATTTTTCCTGAGACCTTATTAATCACAAAACCTCCTCCTACGTCGTAGCCTTGTGGGTCAAAAAGAGTATAACCTATAATACGGTCATCATACGGAACATTTATTGATAAGACAGAAGAAGAATCTTTTATAAGGTTTATATTTTTTAGAGTTGCAGAAATTGTTTTACCACTGGCTGTTATCAATTTAAAAGTAAGAGACAGATTTGCCGTTGCAGCTGCAGCAGATACTGCTTCTAAGGGAGAAAGTTTAATTGTAATCTTAGGCGGTGCTGTTGATGAAAAGGTAATCTGGGGAGTAATCTTTGTTGCAACACCATTTGATATATCCTCTGATTTAATTGTTGAAGTATACATATCTGCCTCAGTCGAAAAAGTTATTTCATTATTGACTAATCCTGAGAAAGGAATATTTTTAAAAATTATTTGAACGGTTCCTGAAGCAGTTGTATCTTTTACACTTGTAGCTGTAATAGTAGTAACGGCAGGTGGGATAGAGAAACTTTCGGGTGAACTATATAGGATTTTAGAGGGACTTAGTTCTTGAATGGTGCCTTCTCCTTCTAAAGTCCAAATTATTCCTTTGTTTTTTGTACCTTTAACTTGTGCAGTGATCCTTTTTTTCCCGCCCAATATCAGGTTAGTTGTTTTTGAAGGGTAAAGCTTTATTATTATATTACGGGATTTGGGAAAAGAAATTTCAGATAGAAAACAGAAAAAAATAATTAATGAAATATTCAGGACTAATCGTGCACTTCTTCTTTTATTTTTAAAAATTAAAGACATAACCTATTAATTTATCAGATAAGTTTCATGATTTCCAATTTTACTTTTGTCTTTTTCTAACACAATAATCTCTTTTAAAAAATATTCCAGAGAGAAATAAAAAAATAAATACTTCTATATGATTTATATCATACCTTTTATTTTATTTTTAAATATCATCCCTGTATAGATGATTCAATTAAAAATTTAAGACATATTTATTTGACAATCTTAAATAATTTTGTTTAATGATACTACGTTTTAAATCCTCTTATTGCAAGGCAAAGTTTGTTTTGAAGGTAGAAATTTTTAAGATTTCAAGATAAGAGAAAAACAAAAAAATTATTTAGGAGTCAAAAAAATGGAAGATAAAGATGAATTAGAGGGTAGTGATAAAGATTCCCAGGAAGATTTATCAGGGTTTGAAGTTTCAAGCGGCGAGGGGCTGAATGTTGATTCTCAAAAAAAGAAAAAGAAAAGTTTACCGGTTATTCTGATATCTCTGGTAATTGTTGGGTTGGTGGTTGTATATACTATAGGAGGCAATAGTTCAGCACTCAAGAGTTATGTAAACAAATACATTCTAAAGGATTACGCAATCAGGGTAAATTCCCAAGTAATAGGTAGAGCTGAGTATGACAGAATATACAATAAAGAAATGGAAATGGCAAAAGAATTCCTCAAAACTCAGCATAGGGAATTAGATCTCAAGGGTGCTGAAGCTAAGAAACTTGGGGATGAAATTAAAAAAAGAATTGTAGATCAGCTTTCAGTCCGTCTTCTGCTTTTAGATGATGCGATTAAAAAAGGATATAATGTGAGTGACAAGGATATTGACGCGCAGATAAATGGACTGATAGAGAAAATGGGAAAAGAAAGGTTCAATGCGATTTTAAAAAAAGATAATCTTACTATTGATTATATAAAAGATGATTTTAAGAAACAGATGATTGTACAAAAATACCTTATTGAAAAAATGAAACAAATAAAAATAGACGACAATGGAACAGAGCAATACTTTAAGCAGAATAAAGGGAAATATAACTATCCTGAAATGGTTAGGGCAAGCCATATTCTTTTGAAAACGGAACAGGAAGCTAAGGAAGTTTTGAAACAGTTGAAAGGAGGGGCAGATTTTGCAAAATTAGCTGAGACACGTTCCATCGACCCTTCTGCAAAGGAAAATAAAGGAGACCTTAACTTTTTCCCCAAAGGAGCAATGATTCCAGAATTTGAAAAAATTGCTTTTACATCTCCTGTGGGGAAATTAAGCGGCATTGTAAAAACCCAATTCGGGTATCATATTATTAAAGTTACAGACAGGAAAGAGGCAAGTGATGTTAAATTCGAGCAGGTTAAGAAAGCTGTCAAAGGGGAAATGGTGAAAGAAAAGCAGAAAAATTTAATTGATAAAACAATAAATGACCTGAAGGCAAAAGCTGAGATTGATGTTAGGGTCTAATTAAAAAAGTATAATTTGGAGGTAAAAATATGTCTCGAAGCCAGTGGCAGATTGCAAAAGATCCAGAGATAATTGCTAAAGCAGAAGTTCTAAGGGAAAAGATAACTAAATTATCTGTAGATTGTAAGCTTGGCTGTGCCAAAGCCTTTAAAATAGCGCAAGAAGAGGGATTAACCATAAGAGAGATTGGAGCTATTTTGAATATCTTGAATATTAAAATAGGTAGTTGCCAGCTTGGTTGTTTTTCATAAACTTGGGGATAGACATTATGAGCGTAAGGCAAGAATTAAAGAATTCTATATTAGACAAAATTAGAAAGGGTAAAGATCCCCTTGAGGGGTTTTACTCCCGCGAAGAAGTGAGAGAATCAATCTTAGCTGTTCTAATAGCTGGAAGGCATCTCCTTTTAGAGGGGCCTCCTGGTATTGGTAAGACTACGGCAGCCAAAATAATAGCTAAGCTTCTTCCTTCTATGAAAGTTGTCAGCGGATGCCGTTTTGTCTGTAATCCTTCTTCTCCAAATTGTCCGGATTGCAAAGAGAAGAAGGACATAAAGGGAATCACCGTCCAGGGGGAAGAGAGATTTATAAGGATCCAGGGTTCTTCAGAATTAATGCCTGAAGACCTCATAGGAGATATTGACCCCGTTCATGCATTGAAGTATGGAATCCATGATTCAAGATCTTTTACTCCGGGTAAGATTCAGAAAGCTCACAGAAAAATATTATTCATTGATGAACTTAACCGCGTTCCCCAGAGGACTCAAAATACACTTCTTCAGGTTTTAGAAGAAGGAGTTACAACTATTGCAGGTTTTGATGTGGAAGTGGATGTTGATACATTGGTAATTGCCACAGAAAACCCGGAAGAGTATGCTGGAGTTGAAAGGATATCAGAGACTCTGAGTGACCGATTTGAGAGGGTCAGGGTATACTATCCTACAAAGGAACAGGAGATTGAAATTATTAAAAAATATGGTAACCGTCTTGATGAAATTAAAGTTTCAGATAAAGTGGTGACTCAAATTGTCAATATCTCAATAAGGGCAAGGGCACAAGAAGATTTGGATCGTTTGCCCAGTGTACGAACAACTCTTTCCATTTACGAACAGTCTCAGGCAATAGCTCAGTTAAAAGGAAAAAAAGAGGTATCAGTCGAGGATGTTGAGGTTGCTGCAAAAAAGGTACTCCTTGGAAGGATAAATCTTTCAGGTGAAAGCAGCTACTACGATGATCCAGATTCATTTATCGAAAGGATAATAACATCCTCCTTTGATGAAGAATGAGAATAGGATTAAATGACCTAAGAAAAGTCCTCTTCGGAGGAGAATATCCTTCTATAGTTGAAAATTTAGTTTTCAATATCTACAATGACCCTTTCTCTTCCAATCTTGTCAGGAAGACAAAAGAAAAAATACTATTGGCATCAATTGGGGAAGTAAGCCTTAATCTTGAAGGCAGGCTAAGAGAACTTGTAGAAGGATTTGTAAATGGTTTTTCATCGGGCAAAAGGATTAAGGGAGAGGCTCAGGTTTTTTTCCTGGGATTGCCTTTTTTCGGAAAAAATATTGCTTCTTTTACAGAAAGAGTCTTTAAATCTCTAAACCCTGACATCATTGCCATAACCCTGGCGCCCTTTCAGGGCCTTGGTGCTACAGTCCTGCATACATTCAGCTTAAACAACCTTTTGGGCCTACCATTAAATTTTAATATCATTTATAAGGACGGGAATGAATCAGCAATCTATGAAACTCTTTATTCTGGTTCTGCAGGAGAAACAATCAGCTTCACGGCTTGGAAAAAAAAGATTCCAGTAGTTCCGATAGGAATGCCTAAAAAAAGGCCTGAGATAGGAGAGAGGTATCCTATCTCAGGAGCTTTTCGTGGTGAGGAATGGAAGGGCTTTTTAGATGATATGTTCGGGAGCTTTGATGAAGGGATAAAGGAGATAGAAGATTTTAAAGAGGCAATAAAATTTTCTGAAAAATTATCTTATCAATTCGAAGACGGGTCTCTTTTATTCAGCGGGAAGAAAGAAGAAATTGTTGAAGAAGCATGCTATTGCTCGAGCCGGCTTTTTGACCTTTTATGCACAGTTAATAAAAGCAGAATTCTTGTCCTTTCAGATTTGAAATATTATCAGGATTTAAAAAAGATGACAGAGCTTCTTCTTGATAAGGAAGAAATGAGGCAGGAGATATACATTCCTCCAAAGAGGGAATCTGACATATATGGATTCAGGACATTGCGTGAACCATTGTTATTTTCTTTCGAGCAAGCTCAAAAAAAAGGTCCTTTGAAAACCCATGCTCAAAAGCTCTTTCTGGAAGAGCTTGAAAAATGGTCTAAAAAAATTTCAGGCGAGACAGTGAGCGAGGAAGAAATAGATTCGATTATTTATGAGATAGCCCGCAGGACAAGAGAGGACAATAATGTATCCAGAGGGGTGAGTGTCAGAGGATCTATTGCCTTTAAGGAAATACTGAGCGCTTTGACGGAGATTAAGGGAAAATGTACTAAAGAGATAATAGAAAGAGGAGCTTTGTTATCCCTTCCCCACAGAATTAATCTTAAGGCTGGATGTCCTATCGAGGTTGTGGATTTAATAAGGGAGATTGTAAAGGATGTGGTCTACGGGATTGGATTAAAGAGGAATGAGATTGAATCTATACAGGCAAGGAGGTTTAACCTTTCAAAAGAGAATGTAAGGGAAGCCCTCAAAGGGTTAAAGAATAAAGCCCTGGAGCAGGAAGGTGATAAAAAAGGTACAGTAAACCAGAACCATTCCTTTGCACTTGAAGTATATAAAGATCCAAAGCTTAAAGACCTGATGAATGATTTCAGGTCAGAAAAAGAAGATGTTGCTGAAGCCTTAAAAAATCTTTGTGAAGAGTTGGCAAAAAAAGGTTATTTGAGCAATGCCTTGCCCAAGGAGATGAGGTTTACAAGTAAAGGAATAAAGGAATTGAAGGAGGATATTGAGGAGCGTTTAAAGAAGGGAGAGGTAGGTGAAAGGGAATATCATGATGAAATAAAAGCAATTGATGAGCTTCCCAAAGCGCTTGAGGAAGACGAGAAAGGAAAATTGCCCAAAAGAAAAATTTCAGAACTAGTGGCAGAATTTATGGACATTCAGCATAAGTATAAAAAGGATGACTGTTCACTTGAGGATGCTTATGTGCATTATGCGATAAAAGGGAATCAGGGATTAAAGATTGACCAAGAGAAGTTGGATTATTCTAAGCTTCATGTCATGGTCTATAGCCTCCAAAAAAAAGGACTTCTGCGAGTTTCAGATTCAGGGAAATTGAGCTATTCTCTGACAGGTAAAGCTCTTACTTGGCTTCTTGATGAATTGATATCAAGTAAAGATGCAGGCGGGCTTCTAAGGGCTGCTTTTAAGCAGGATAGATTTTCAAACAATATTGTTGATATAAGAAAGTACAGAGTATGGGATAATTTTCAGGACATATCCATCATTCATACCCTGAAAGAGATTGTGAGACAAAGAAAAACATTGAATGAAATAACAAGGGCACAGCTTAGGTCATTTGAAAGGAGACCGACCCAGCGCCAGGACATTATACTCTGCCTTGATGTTAGTGCTTCAATGAGACAGTTTTCTAAACTTAGGTTTGCAAAAATAGGAGTGGCAGCCCTTGTAAGGGCTGCAATTGAAAAGGAATACAGGGTCGGAGTTGTAGCCTTTAGCAATGAGGCAGAAGTTGTTTCTCCTTTAGGGAAAGGAATTGAAGATATCATGGATTCAGTTGTTACTCTGAGGGCGGATCAATATACAAACATAGGAAAAGGGATAGAATGCGCAAAGAAGCTTCTTTTAGCTGGAAAGGGACCTGAACAAAAACATATCATTCTT
>Ga0154831_1034_pt2 | contig 9724 bp, 9 predicted proteins | sample Rifle2008BG16ft_FD_116135 | JGI IMG/M metagenome (GOLD analysis project Ga0154831, IMG submission 116135) | Candidatus Schekmanbacteria bacterium RBG_16_38_11
TATAAAGAAAATAAAAAAGAAGAATATACCTGTAAAGGCCTGGCAGTTCTCGATGGTTTGCTGGAGAGAGAAAGTCTTGCAAAAATAATTGGTGAGCTAAAAGCTCCGTTAGAGGTAACTTTTAAGCATGACAGAGTTTTAAGCGAGGTTGTTTGCAGGAGATGCGATTTCTTTATAGACGGGTGCGATTTCAGAGACACTAAATGCAGTTACGAGGCACCTCCCTGCGGCGGATTTCTGGTCATAAGCTATTTGACAGAGAAAAAAATTATTTCAGTGGAAGATATTAAAAAGCTATATGCTATAAGCTATAGGCTGTAAGCAAAATGGGGAAATGAAAAGTGCAAATCCCGCTTACCCCTTTTCCCTGCCTGCCGGTAGGCAAGTAAGGGGGTTAGGGGGAGTGCTGAAAACTGATAGCTAAAAAATCGATACTTTGATACTATTTTTTAGCTTTGAGTTTTAAACATTTTATAGCTTATGGCTTAGAGTTTACAGCTAATAGATTTAGTTTGCATTTTGTACTTTGTTATTTGGATTTTTTGATAAAGGGGTTTAACGTATGAACATTTTAGTAATAGAAGATGAGAAAAAGGTTGCAAGCTTTATCAAAAAAGGACTGGAAGAAGAACATTATGTAGTTGACGTGTCTTATGATGGTGAAGACGGTCTGTATAAGATTGAAGTAAACAAATACGATTTGATAATCCTTGATATTATGCTGCCCAAAAAGAATGGATTTGAAGTAATAAAAGAGATCCGCTCGCAGAAAAACGTCACTCCTGTTATCATGTTAACTGCAAAGGATTCAATTGAGGGGAAGATTGAAGGGTTAGACAGTGGCGCTGATGATTATCTGACAAAACCTTTTGCATTCGGGGAATTGCTGGCACGGCTCAGGGCACTCCTGCGCCGGGAAGGCCCGGAGAAATTAACCGTATTAGAGTTTGAAGATTTAAAACTGGATTTAGTGACGCACAAAGTCATGAGGGCAGGAGAACAGATTGAATTAACAAACAAGGAATATTCTCTGCTTGAATATTTTATGCGGAATCCAAATAAAATATTGACAAGGACAATGATTTCAGAGTCAGTCTGGGAAGCAGACTTTGACAGCTACACAAATGTGATAGATGTTTATATAAATTTTTTGAGAAACAAAATTGCTAAAAAAAGTCAGACCAAATTACTTCACACCGTAAGGGGTGTAGGGTATATCTTAAAAGCAGGGGAATGATATTTTATAAAAATGTTAGGTTTAAACTTATTGTCTGGTATCTGTTCATCCTGTGTCTCATCCTGATTCCTTTCAGTACATACCTCTATTATAGTTTGGCCAAGAGTCTGAGGGAGCAGCTTGACTATGAGTTAAAGGCAAAAGGAGAGGAGGTTAAAAACATTCTCGATGATTATATGGAAAGAAATGAAATAAAATTTTTAACTAAAGACAGGGGAATGAAGGCAAGGCTTAATGCAGTATCAGAATATATCCATATCCGCGGCAGTAATGGATATATAATTTACAGAAGCGAAAGATTCAAAAAACACCCGCTTCCATCAAGGCATTTCAACTTTGATAAGATCACTCCAGAAAACAGTATTACACAGAGCATTGTTTTAGGTAAGAATAAGGGTGTGAGAGTCATTACACTCCTTGCAAGGGAGAAAAAGGGACCTGATTGTTTTGTCCAGGTGGGATTGCCGCTAAAAGATATTAACTATCCGTTAAACAGGCTTTTGCTTACCCTGGTGATAGCTATTCCTACAACGCTCATCATATCAAGCCTTTTTGGGTGGTTCTTTGTTTATAAGTCTCTGAACCCTATTGACGAGATTACTAAAACGGCAAGGAAGATAGGTGACGGTGATCTTTCACAGAGGCTGAAACAGCTAAAATCCAATGATGAAGTAGGGAGGTTAGTGGAGACTTTTAATAACATGATTTCAAAACTCGAAGAGTCTTTTAAACAGATACGGCAATTTACAGCAGATGTCTCTCATGAACTCAGGACACCTTTGACTATAATGAAGGGAGAGGTTGAAGTTGCTCTCAGGAAAAGAAGGTTGCCTGAGGAGTACGAAAAAATCATGAACGGAATTCTCGAAGAAGTAGAGCTGCTGACAAAGATAGTAGAGGATCTGTTGTTTCTTGAAAGAGCTGAGTCCGGAGTAATAAAGCTCAACCAGGAAGAGATAAACCTGAATTTCCTTCTCGGGAATATTGTTGAGCAGTTTAAAACGATCATGGAGAGAAAGAAGTTAGATTTCTACATGCATGTGGAGCCGGAAGATATCGTAATAAACGGAGATGCAATGCAACTGAGAAAATTATTTTTAAACCTTTTAGACAATGCAATAAAATACACTGATGAAGGCGGTAAAATAAACCTGTCCATTTTGAGTACAGGCAAATATGCTAAAATAATATTGACTGACACCGGGATCGGAATCCCGGAAAAAGAATTATTTTATATATTCAAACGGTTCTATCGGGTAGATAAATCAAGAGCCGGAGATACAGGTGGGAGCGGTTTAGGGTTGAGTATATGCGAGACGATCGTCAGAGTTCATAACGGAAGGATTGAAGTAGAAAGCATTCCAAACTTTGGCAGTACTTTCAAGGTATTTCTTCCAAGATAAACCCTACATTAAAATCTTTTAATCTTAAATTAATCTGTTTTTAATGTTGTTGATATATATTTTTGTATTATCCTAAGGAATTAATTTCTAAAGAATCTTAGGGTTAGAAGAATGGAGCGGTCAAAAATTGGGTAAAAGAGGCTTTAATCTTCCTGGTTTAAGGGCGACTGAAGTCGCCTCTACCCCAGTATAACTGAAAGCTTATGCATATTTTCACATCAGCTTGCTCGCTTAGAAAGGATTAGATGGAAACAAGGAATCCATTTCTCCATTTTAAAAATGTTCTCTGTGTATATCCCTACCAGAAAGAGTTGTCCTCAATGGGATTTATGCCGCCCCTCGGGCTTGAATATATAGCCACTATTCTGAAGCGGTTTTCTGAGAGGGTGGATATAGTTGATCTGCGGTATGAAAAGAAGGAATTAGATTATTATTTGGCTGCCAGGCCTGATCTTGTCTGCGTGAGCGTGAACTGGAGCCATGAAAAAAATAAAGTGAGAAATCTCATAAGGCAAATTCCTTCTGACATCTTCACCATAGTAGGAGGGAGAACTGCTACTGAGGACGCAGATAATCTTTTAATGGAATGTCAGAATATTGATATCATTGTCAAAGGGGAGGGAGAGGAAACCATAAAGGAACTTTTAGAGAACAGGCCTCTGAGTGAGATCTCAGGGATAGCTTACAGGATGGGAGATAAAATCATCCACAACCCTCACAGGAAATTAGGGCCGCTGGATCCAAATTTTGTTATAGACAGAGGGCTCAGGAGATATAAATACAAGCTGATAAGCAATAAGTTTGACTTTGGATATAAGGTTGACGGCATTTTTTCCTCAAGGGGCTGCCCGTATAATTGCTCCTTTTGTTCTTTCAACTTCACAGCAGGAGGTGAAAAACGCAGGTGGGTAGGGAGGCCCCCTGAGTCTGTAGTTGAAGAAATAAAGAGCATGGAAGCTGATATGGCAATATTTCTCGACGAAAATTTTACTTTCAACATAAAGGGAGTTAATGAAATCTGTGATCTCCTGATAAAGGAGAAAGTTAATAAAATCTTTGCCGCAAATTCCAGAATTGATATAGCTAAACATCCTGAGACTATTGAGAAAATGGAAAGAGCAGGGTTTAAGATCCTGATGTTTGGTATTGAATCAGCACAAAACCGGATTCTGAAACAGTTCAACAAAGGTTTTACTGTTGAGGAAGTAAAAGAGTGTTTTGAAGTTTTAAAGCGGTATGACATATTTTACCATGGCTATTTTATAATTGGTTCTCCCCAGGAAAGAGAAGATGAAATGGTCGGAATTGCTGATTTTGCAAATAATATCGGGCTCAACTCCATCGGGGTCAGCAACCTTCGCTGCTCAATCCATACTCCTTTGTATGAAATTATAAAAAAGCTTGAAGGATTCAAGTTAGACAGAAGAGGAAGAGTTTATTCCAACGCTTACTCTGTTGCAGACCTCAAGTTAATAAGGAAGTCCATATACCGCAAGTTCTACAACCTGTCGTCTATATGGAAAATATTTTCGTTTATACTTTTTAACAGGATGCTTAAGCTTAAAATGATTTATTCAATCATAAAATCTTCAAGCAGCATTATGATTGAATCTATGATCTATGACAACAGGGATTAAAAAAAGATAGTAAACCTTTGGAGAAAGGCTCTGATTCAGGCTTTACAAAATATGAAAAAGGGATTAAGGAAAATTAAATTGGAAACGATGTTATTCGTGCCTTCTGCAATTTTTTAACCTTTGAAGCAATACTGAATAAATAGTTTAAAATATTTCTTCCTTAATAATTAGAATAACGTTCATTTGCTCGCCAAGTGGAATTAATAATTCGCCAGTGAAGAAAAAGGTTCTATATATTTTCAACCCTTATATTTTGCTATTTTCCCCAACACGACAGCACTAAATAATATGTTTTCCATAAAAATATTTTCAACAACAGTTATTACAAGGAGCAAGATTTAATGGGTTCCAGCGAGAAAGAAATTACAGATTTAAATGATGATTACCATAAAGATGGTTTACAAGGATATGCTGATGGGAACGGTAATGGGAAGAGGTCTTCTTCTCCGGAGAAAGTTACCGGAACAGAACAAAATCCTATAAGGAAGTACTACAGGGAGATAAGCGTAAATGCTTATCTGAGCAGGGAAAATGAGTTTGAAAGTTTCAAGACCCTGACAGAGGCAAAAGCAAAAACTCTGGAAGCAGTCATTACGTCCCCTTTTACAATAGGTGAGCTAATTGAGCTTGGAAGAAAGCTTAAAATGCATGAAATTAAAATAAAGGAGGTTTTAGGGACTGACCCGCTTGATGAAATGAATTTGATGGGAACAGAGAAAAAGAGGGAGCTTGTACTTTCAACAATAGAGAAGATTGAAAAGAAAGATAAGGAATTGACATCCTATCTGAAGGCTTTGAAGAAGTGTAAGGAAGGAGGCAGAAAAAGCGAGGAGATTAAAAGAACTTTAAAGAAGTGTCACGAAGGAGTTGTTAAACTGGTTGGAAAAATTCCCTTTAACCAGAACCAGCTCGATAAACTCGGGCAGAAGGTTACTGAGATAGCAGCAATTGTTCTGAGCCAGAAAGAAAAAAAAATGCATCCAAGAAAGAAAGCATTTTTGCATGACCAGAGTTTTATTGGTGACAATGAGAAATGGATTGAATTCCTATCCACAGACAATATTCAGGAGATGATAAAGAACATAAGAGAAGGTCGGGCTAACTATAAGAAAACCAAACTGAAGCTGGTAAAAGCCAATTTGCGTTTTGTCATAAGTGTAGCAAGAAGATTTGAGAACAGAGGGTTGGAACTTCTGGATCTGATTCAAGAGGGAAACATAGGATTAATGGCAGCAATTGATAAATTTGACCATAAAAGAGAGATTAAGTTTTGCAGTTATGGACACTGGTGGATACAGCAGGCAATTATGAAGGCGCTGCTGGAGAAGGCTAAGACAATCAGGATACCAGTTCATATCGTGGAGGATATAAAGAAAATGAAAATTACTTCCAAAATCCTTTCACAGGGACTTAAGAGGAAACCTACCGTTCGGGAAATAGCTGAGAAGGTAATGGTCTCTGAGGATTTTGTAAGAAGGATGTTGAAGATTCAGAAAGAGCCTATCTCTCTTGATAAGGTCTTAGAAAATAATGATAACGAATCTGCTTTGATAGATTATATTGAGGATGTTGACTCTCCTTCACCTGATAACGAGTTATGCAATAAGGAGGTTCAGAAGATGCTGAGAGAAATTTTAAAGTGCCTGTCGCCACGGGAAGAGAAGATTTTGAGGATGCGCTACGGGATAGATTTTAATATGAACCATACACTTGGGGAGATAGGCGAGGACTTTGCTCTCTCAAGAGAAAGAATAAGGCAGATCGAAGAAAAGGCAATCGCCAAGCTCCGCAAAAAAGAAGAAATCAAAAAACTGAAATCACTCTTAAACTAGGTTATTTAATATCGTACAGCGTACCGTGTTCAGAGCTATGCAAAATTAAACACTTCACCACACGCGGTACGCTGTACTTTTTTAAGGGTTCAAATGTTAGAGTTATCTTCAGAAAGTATCAGAGTATTAAGATGTCAAAGTATCAAAGTTATAACCGAGGCATCATGCCTCGGTCAGTAGGGCAAGGCTTTAGCCTTGCTTTAAGCAATCCTAAAGGGTTGCCCTACAGTTAGCATTCAACTATCAGCAATTCCTACATTTCACATTTATCTGCCGGTAGGTAGGCAACTTCCTAATTTCCTATTCACTATCCACTCTTCACGGCAGTTCTTCAAACTCCCTGAGAGTTTTACACTTCATGGTTTGGTTTGTTGCTTTCTCATGGCCGATAGTAGATTTGCTCCCGCCGTAGCTATGCCCCGGGTAAACTTCAATATCATTCCTCAGGACTTTCAGCTTTTCATTTATGCTTCTGTAGAGTTCTGCTGAACTTCCGCCTGCAAGGTCAGTCCTTCCGCAGTCACCTACAAAGAGTGTATCACCGGTGAGGAGTTTTTGATTATCTATGAGCAGGCAGATTCCTCCAGCGGTGTGCCCTGGGGTATGAATTATTTTTACAGTGACCTTACCGACTTTTATCTCATCCTGGTCTTCCACCTCAATATCAACAGGGATGTTTTTATTCTTCAATATCGCAGCCTCTTTTTTGTGGGCTATAATTTTTGCTCCAGTCCTTTCTGCTACGGTTTTATGTCCTCCTGCATGATCAAAGTGGCCGTGGGTTGTGAAGATGTATTTGATTTTGTATCCGTCATTAACTGCAGTTTCAATCAGCTTTTCAATATTAAAAGCAGGGTCAACGATTCCTGCTTCCTTTGTTTCTTCGCAGCCAAAGAGGTAAGCAAAATTACCCATATGCCCTACAGTTATCTGTTTAAAGTACATGGCTCTCTCCTAAGTTTTGTTTTTCTTATAAGATGAGAGTTTCTTTGTATACATTCTTGCAAGATAGTCGCACCTTTCGTTTTCCTTATGGCCTTCATGCCCCCTGACCCATTCCCATTTTATGGAATGTTTTTTTGACAGATTGATTAATTTCAACCAGAGGTCTTTGTTTTTTACAGGTTCCTTTTTTGAATTAACCCATCCTTTCATCTTCCATCCACTGATCCACTCTGTCATTCCCTTTACCAGATACTGTGAGTCAGAAACAACTGTTATTTTAGAATGTCTTGGAATTTTTCCCAGTGCTGTTATTGCAGAGAGAAGTTCCATGCGGTTATTTGTGGTAAGGAGTTCGCCGCCGCTAAATTCCTCTTCTTTATCTCCTTTTTTTATTATGCACCCGAAGCCGCCAGGCCCTGGGTTTCCGCTGCATGCACCATCGCAGTAAATAGTTATATTTTCCATGAAATAATTAAATGGTATCCATCAGGTTAGTCAAGAATAATTTGTTTTCCAATAATTAACTTATAACTTAAAGCTTACAACTTATGACTTGTAACCTATAACTTAAAACTCAACACCTTCGCAACCAGTTCTTGCAGTAACAAGAGTTGTCCCTGTCTAAATGGGATAATACGTTATTGCAGAGAGCTTAGTCCTGAAGCCTGCCTGCCGTCAGGCAATTTCGCTTGTAACTCAACAGCCTTTGTATTCTATAGACAACATGAAAATTTTATGATATTAAAAAAATGTAAAATAAATTATTATATAAAAAGAACAGATTATTTATTCTTCAGTGAGGGTTAAATGCAAAGAAAAATTTCAGTTAATTTTGGGAATTTACTCCTTTCTCTTTCTGAAATAATGGATTTAGCCAGCCCTATACTTGTTCAGCATCAACAGAGGACCGCTTTTATCGCATGGGAAATCGGGAAAGTTGCCGGTCTGAAAAACGATGTTTTGGAAAAGATATTCATAGCTGCTTTGATGCATGATGTTGGAGCTATTAGCGTGGAGGAAAAGGTTGCAATTCATAATTTTGAAGAAAATGATTTAGAATTTCATTGTATTCGCGGAGAAGTTTTGACACAAAAAGTTCCTCAATTTAAAAATGTATCTAAAATTATCAGATATCACCACAAAGAATGGCAGACATGGGATGAACCAATCGGCACTCCTCATGTTTTAGCTTCCCAGATTGTTCTGCTGGCTGACTATATTGAACGATTGATTGACAGGAACAAATATATCCTCCATTACAATCAGGAAATTATAGACAAAGTGTTGCCTTTAGCCGGAAAAATTGTGCATCCACATATAATAGATTATTTCATGGAAACATCTAAGAGGGAGGAATTCTGGCTGGATCTGGTTTCTTCGAGACTCTATCCTCATCTGCTTCGTCATGGACCTTACTGGAATGTTGAAATTGATTTTGATGAAATTTCTGAGATTGCTGAAGTTATCAGGAATATAATAGATTTTAGATCGAGGTTTACTGCAGCCCACAGCTCCAGGGTTGCCGCATGCTCTGAAATACTTTCCAGGATGTTTGGACTGACTGAGCATGAAGTAAAGCTGATGAAACTTGCCGGAGATTTTCATGATATTGGCAAGTTGATAGTGCCAAACAGTATTTTAGAAAAGCCGGATAAACTTACAAAAGAAGAATTTGCAGTAATGAGATGCCATACATACTATACGTATCATGTCATAAGTACAATTGGAGGTATACAGCATATTGCGGAATGGGCCGCATATCATCACGAAAAAATGGATGGTTCCGGATATCCATTCCACTGCAAAGCCGAAGAAATCAGTACCTGTTCACGGATTTTGACAGTAGCAGATATGTTTGTAGCAATGGCTGAAGACCGTCCCTACAGGGAGGGGATGAAAAAAGAAGAGATCATTAAGATAATAACCGATTCTGTGTCCAATAATAAATTGGACAAAAGAATAGTTGATCTTCTATTTGGAAATTATGATGAAATAATTTCTTATGTAAAAGAAAAGCAAAGCCTTACTGATGAATTTTACAGGAGTAAGTTTGCAGTTATCGGGAAAGAACAGGCATAACCTGTAACTCATGACGGATAACCTATGACTTATAACTTGACTTAGGGAGTTAAGTAGCGAGTAGAGAGATAAGAGAAAATTGCGCTTTTCTTTTTATTCTCTGCGGGCGAAGCGCCTGCCGGCAGGCAGGGCGGTGTTTTTTTAAGTCATTTCAAAGAATCTCTTGAATTAAATCTCCTCGCCAATTATAATAAATTATTAGATACAAATATTAGGAGTTTTTGAGTGCGGAAAAAATTGCCACAGAGAATAGATAATATTTTAAAAGAAATCAGAGATGAACTAAAGAAAATTTACAGCGGACGTTTGAAAGAGGTTATTCTTTTTGGCTCATATGCAAGAGGGGATTTTAAAGAAGAATCAGATATTGACATTATTCTTCTCTTAAAAAGTTTAAAAGATGTTTCTTTGGAACGACAGAAATATTTTCCTGTTATAAGCAAAATTTCTTTGAAGCATGATGTTGTGGTAACAGTTGTTCCTTTTGATTTTGAAGTTTTCCAAAAAAAAAGAACTCCTTTGATAATGAATGTAACGAGAGAAGGCATAAGAGTATGAACAATTCAGAGGTGAAGGAGCTATTAGATAAAG
>Ga0154831_1101_pt2 | contig 9724 bp, 11 predicted proteins | sample Rifle2008BG16ft_FD_116135 | JGI IMG/M metagenome (GOLD analysis project Ga0154831, IMG submission 116135) | Candidatus Schekmanbacteria bacterium RBG_16_38_11
TCCGGAAGCTTAATTGCAATAAAGGAACGGATCATTTCCATTGTATCTCCTCACTCTTTTGGCATGACATCTAACTTTAAAAAATTTTTGAGAGATCATCCTTTGTCATTTCTGCGTCCCTTAAAATCTTTTATAAAAGTCCCGGACCAATTGTTTCACCGGAATGTAATGGAATTACTGTTGCCGCCCGTCAGAATGCTTAAGAAAAACATGACTCCCTTTTTGCCTTTCTACAACAAAGCCTGTTTTTTTTAATAAGGAAACTATTCTTTTGCCAGTCAACGATGGAATTTTGCTCATACTGCAACTTTCTGAACGCCAACGAGATGTGTTGAGGAATATTTTTTACCCGATACTTCCATGCAAAGCTGAATAGCCTCTTTAATCCTTTCCATTTAATGTATCAAGAGACTTTGCCTGCGTGTGGCATCCCTTAAGTTCAGGAACTTCTGCAATAAAATAACCTTCTTCATCCTGTTCTATGATTACCGTAAATTCTTTTTTCATTCTAAATTCGCCTCCTCAGCAACTTAAAAATTTTTTATAATTTTTATAACTCTGTAATCAAAATATGGCTAATTAGTGAGAAAGCAAGAGCCCTTGCCTTTTACAAAAATATTACACCCTCAAGCTTTTTAAAATGTGGGTCACTTGTGACAAGTTTAGCCCTTTGATCCTTTGCAGTAGCCAAGATTAATGAATCAGCCATAGGGAGTGAATATTTTATACTTAGATTAGCAGCTAATAAGGCAATCTTCTCATCAATTGGAATTATTTTGGTCCTTTTTATCTGGGCGAGTGCGATGAGACTTGGGTCTTCTCCTTTTATCTTTTTAATTTTCTTATATACCTCATAAATAACAATGGCAGGAGTTATAATATCTTCTGGTTTTTTCAGATATTTATAATAATCATCAGCCAAAGAGCCATCAGTAAAATATTCAATCCAGCCAAATGAATCAACTAAGAACATTTATATTCTATCTTCCTCATCTCTTAAATTCTTAGTATCAATCCCCTTTAAGAATCCCCGCAGATTCTCTAAAGCAATAACTGGTACTAAACTGATAATTCCGTCTTTTTCAATAATAATTATTTCCTGTTTTGGCTTAAGTTTGAGTTTTTCTCTGATTTCTTTTGGTATTACTACCTGGTATTTTGGTGATAACTTTACTTTTGACATCGATAGCCTCACTGTTATACAATTTCTTGATTGATATAAATATAGTACAACTTTTTAAAACTTGTCAACTTATTTATTTAATGACTTGACTTTTTATGTTTATGGCATATTTTGATAATCAAAGTAACTCTATACTTTAATTTTCCAAAACATATTTTGCCTACTAATGTAACAAACCAGTCATTTTCAGGGGGGAATATATGAAGTTTAAACCTAAAATATTTTTTCTTGTAATATTTTTGATTCTGCTTTTTTCAAAATCTTCCTACCCGGCAAATTTTTCTGATATTACATCTACAAACCTTCCAGCAATATCAGATTTTAGTTTGGGTGCAGTTGCTGTTGATGCGGATAAAGACGGAGACTTTGATATCTTTGTAGCCAATAATGGACAGGATCGCCTTCTGCTCAATAATTCCTCAGGAGTTTTCTCAGATGCTTACTTGCCACAAGATAATGACTACAGTACTGGTGCAGCAGTAGGTGATGTTAATGGTGATGGCTATGATGATATATTTGTAGCCAACTTCTCTGTTCAGAACAGGATGCTGATAAATGATGGGACCGGAAATTTTCAGGATAAGGCAAATATATGGCTACCATCAGATACCAGTCCAAGTACAAGTGGAGCTTTTGGAGATATAGATGGAGATGGAGATCTGGATTTAGTTGTCGCAAATTCTTCGAGTTCTAAAAGTGATGCAATAAGGATATTAATAAATGACAATAAGACTAAATTTGTTGATGAGACCTCAACAAGATTACCTGTCAGTAACTCTGCTTATACCCAGAAAGTAATCCTTTCAGATTTTGACAGAGATGGAGACTTGGATATTTTAGCTATTAATTCCTTAGGGATATCAAATAAGCTCCTAATAAATGATGGGACAGGGCATTTTACTGAAGATACTACAGGAATAATTCCCACTGATAGCGACTCAAGCAATTCTGCTGCAATTGCTGATATAGATATTGACGGAAAGATTGATTATATATTTATTGCCAATGACGGCGGTCAGCAGAACAAGTTATATATATACAATACGAGTACTTCAAAATTTGAAGATAAAACCTCTACAAATTTACCGGCTGACACTGACAATAGCTTTGATGCTGCTTTTGGAGATTTAGACGGAGATGGTGATTTGGATATAGTTATTGCCAATGGAAAGGACAGTGGTCAGGCGAATAAGGTTTATATCAACGGCGACACAGGAATTTTTACTTCTGCTGACGCTAGTTTCTTTCCACAGGGCACGGATTTTAGCACTGCTGTTTTAATAAGGAACTTTGATGGGATTTCAGGTAATGAGATTTTTATTGCTAATGCGTTTAACCAGCAGAATAAATTATACTCAGCAGGAGAAATACCCCCAGCTATCACCCTTTCATCCTTTACAGCAGAGGCAAAGGGAAAGGGAGTTATTTTGAGATGGGAGACAGCATCAGAGCTTGACAATGTGGGATTTAATGTTTTGCGAGCTGAGTCAGAGGATGGTGAGTATGTAAAGATAAATGAGAAGATAATAAGAACTAAAGGGAATGCTACAAAAGGCGCAGTCTATAAGTTCAAAGATAAGAATGTTCAACCGGGCAAGACCTACTGGTATAAGCTTGAAGATATTGACAGGGATGGTGTAAGTACTCTTCATGGGCCTGTGTCAGTTGAGGTGAGTTATAAGAAGAAAGGGAAGTAAGAGGAAACAGTGAATGGGTGAATTGGTGAATAGTAGGAAGTGAATGGTGAACAGTGAATAGTTATCAAATCCCCACATCCCCCATTTTCTAAAGGGGGGATGTTTTCTTATTTTAATTAAAGGAAAGATTCGCAGGCTAAATCCTGCGGCTACGTCTTAATTGCAGCATATAGAAGATTAAAGCCCTTGTTTTGAGAAATCAGAATGAGGGCTTTTTTTTATTTGAAATATCTTTCCCAAAAAACTTTACTTTCCTTATTTAAAATGGTAGTAAAACAAATCTGTTTAAAAACTCAAAATGAAGCAATAAAAAACTTTTTAAATTTTTGGAGACCTGAGAAGATGAAGAAGAGTACGTATGTTTTAATTATTGGATCGATACTATTAATAATTGCATTAAATTATTTGCCCAATAAAAAAGTGCCAAAAGTACCGGTAGATAATTTACATAACGTTGATAAAAAGGATGAGGTTTGTCTTGGTTGCCACGGAGAAGGGAAGCAGTCTCCTCTTCCTAAAAAACACCCTATAAAGACACTATACTGCGTATCAGAGTACTGCCATCCGAAATAACTAAAGAATAGAGGACTTGCTACCCGCTACTTTCTCATAATTATAGCCTATATCTAATCCCTGATACTTTGACACTTTGACACACTAACACTTCCCTTATACCCCTTTCCCACAATATAGACTTCTGCTGAGCCTTTTCGTGTGGCTTCGGGCTTTGTGGTTTGAGCCTCTCTGAAACTGGTTTTAATTTCTTTTAAAAAATCCGGGACATCACCACTCTGGAAGACCTTTACCAAAAAATTTCCACCCTCTTTTAAGAGAAGCTTTGAAAAGTAAAAAGCCTCTCTTGAAAGGGCAAGGGAATTTGCCTGGTCAGAAATTTTCACTCCAGTGGTATGGGGAGCAATATCTGATATTACCACATCAACCTTCTCTCCAATTTTTTTTAAAATGCTCTCTCTTTCTTCAGACTTTGAAATATCAGCCCTTATAAAAATGGCATTTGGCTTGTTAAAGCTTTTTATTTCCTCAATATCAACGCCATACACGAATTCCCTGTTTCCCACTATCTCAAGGGCCACCTGCATCCAGCCTCCGGGAGCGCATCCAATATCAAAAACCCTGTCCCCTTGCTTAATTAATTTAAATTTTTCATTAAGCTCGATTAACTTATATGAGGCCCTTGACCTGTATCCCTCTTTTTTTGCTCTTCTCCAGTAAGAGTCTTTTGGGTTATACATTGGTATTGCTGCGGGTAAAAAAAATATTTAAGCCTTTCAATACGGAATATACCTTCTTGCCACGTAGACTAATATCAATCCTAAAATCATTATACTGATTCCAAATATCCTTAAAGAAGAACTTTTGATTTCCTGAATTTTTTTACTTATTTCTTTGACCTGGTCAGGGATACAGAAATAAGGCAATCCCTCGATAATGAGAACAATGCCGATTGCAATGACAATTGGTTCCATAAAAACTCCTTTTAAGGTAGGAGTAATTGTAAATAAATAGTTACTTAGAAAATATTTTGATTTTATGTAGAAACAGGTCTTCAGACCTGTTAATTCTATTAAATAGAAAACCTAACACACCTAAAGGTGTGTTTCTACATTTTATTATTTTTTTGAAAAAGAAACCCCGTAACAATATTACCATCACAAAACTTTGAGTACTTACAAATCTGTGTAATCTCTTCTCTAATCTGTGTAATCATAAAAAAGATCCCTTAAGAATCTTTTTTATTCTTTTCTGATTTCTGTTCCTATCCCCTTGTCAGTAAAGATCTCAAGCAGCAGTGCATGTTTGACTCTTCCGTCAATCATATGCACCTTAGAAACACCTTGGTCCAATGCCTCAAGGCAGCACCTGACTTTTGGCAGCATCCCTTCTTTAATCACTCCTCCTTTAATGAGCTTTTTTACCTGCTTCCTGTCAAGGGTAGAAAGGAGTTTCTTTTTTTCATCAATAATCCCCTCTACATCCGTAAGCAATACAAGCTTCTCAGCCTTTAAAGACGCTGCTATGGCTCCTGCAACCAGGTCTGCGTTGATGTTTAAAGACTCCCCGTGCTCATCAACTCCTATTGGAGCAATTACAGGGATAAAGCTCTGGTCTAAGGTAATAATGATTGAAGGGTCTACCTCCTTTATTTCTCCAACCCTTCCAAGGTCAACAAGCTCTGAATTTTTATTATTATGATCCTTGTGCCTGATGACCATTTTTTTAGCTTTAATAAAGGCCCCGTCCTTGCCTGTGAGGCCTATGGCTTTTCCTCCGTGCTTATTAATAAGTGCTACAATTCCTTTATTTATCATTCCCCCAAGCACCATCTCCACAACATCCATTGTTTCTTCATCTGTAACCCTGTAACCTTGGATGAATTTTGTATCCTTACCAACTTTTTTTAAAAAAATCCCGATCTGCGGCCCGCCTCCGTGAACAATTACCGGGTTTATTCCAAGAAGTTTTAGCAGTATTATATCCAGGGCAAAATTTTCCTTTGCCTCTTTCTCAGTCATTGCACTTCCCCCATATTTTATTACAAATGTTTTCCCGCAGAATTTCCTGATATAGGGGATAGCCTCAACGAGGGTATTGGCCTTTTCTATAAGTTTTTCCATTAGTTCTTTTCCTCCCAGTGAATATCTTTAATTGAAGTAAAGTCTCCTCTTGGGTATAAAACAAATCCATGTAGTCCCTTGCTCATTACAGCAATATTATCTGAATGCCAGAGACTTATATAGGGCAAATCTTCAGCAATGATTTTTTGAATCTGGCTATAAATTTTTTTTCTTTCCCCGGTATCCAGGGTTTTTCTTCCAAGCTCAGTGAGACGGTCTATTTCAGGGTTGCTGTAAAACCCGCGGTTCTTACCGTTGGGAGGATAATTCTTTGAATTAAAAACCTCATAGTATTGATCAGGGTCTGTTACTCCTACCCATTTTAACCTGTAAATCTGAAAGTTTCCGTTTTTTATATCATCATAAAAAGTCCCCCATTCGTACATCTTGATCTCAAGGGTTATTCCAACTTTTCTTAAAAGTTCCTGAAGCACTTCTCCAAACTTCCTGCTCCTCTCCTCATGAGTTGTCTTATATACGAGCTTAAACCTTGTCTTTGGTCCGCCTCTATCAGGGTCTTTAAACCCTGCTTCATCAAGGAGCTTTTTTGCCTTTTCAGGATCAAAGGTATATTCACGCACATCTCCCTCATAAGCCCAGTGAGTTGAGGGTAAGATACCTGTAGTTTTTTTTGCCGTTCCCCCTTCAAGATTCTTTATTATATCATTCCTGTCAATCGCATAGGCAATAGCCTCCCTTACCTTTTTATTCTTCAAAATAGGGTCTTTTAAATTAAGCCCTATGTAATAATAATCAGTTCCCTCTCCTTCAACGGTTTTTAAGTTGGGATTATCCCTGAACCTTTCAATTGAATCAGGTGAGAAGGCATTTTCAAGAAGATTGATTTCTCCTTTTTCAGTACCCAATATCCTTACAGTTTCATCTTTCACAGTCTTAAAAATAATTTTTTTTATTTTGGGTTTACCTTCAAAATAGGATTCATTGGCTTCAAGTATTATACTCTCATCCGGCAAAATTTTATTTATTTTAAAAGGGCCTGTTCCAATAGGATTCTCACCGAAACTCTCTCCCAGTTTTTCTCCATATTTTTTTGGCACTATTCCTACAGACATACTGTCAAGAAAGGGAGCATAGGGGTCATTCAACTGGAACTCGATTGTATAGTCATCTATAATCTTTATCTGTCTTAAAAAGGTAAAAGACCCGCTGAGAGGTGATTTAAAACGGGGGTCCATTATGCTCTCAAATGTATATTTTACATCACTAGCCTTTAACTCTTCCCCATTATGGAATTTAACTCCTTTTTTAAGATAAAAGATGTATGTTTTGTTATTTGGGACTTCCCACCTCTCGCAGAGATCAGGAGTTATACTGGATTTCCTGTCAAACCTGATAAGCCCGCTAAAAACGATTTGAGTAATCCGCGCTGACGGAACGTCTGTGGCTTTTCTTGGATCAAGGTTTGTGGGCGCGCTCTCAAAGGCGATTACAAGCGAGTTTTGGTCTGTACCTTTGAATTTTGAGCATGAATAAAATAATGAAAAAGATAAGACAATTGCTAAAAATATCCATAAATTTAATTTCTGTTTGTTCATGAAGCCCTGAGATAATAGCTTTAAATAAGTTTTTGTAATTTTAATAAATTCAAATATCAAAACCAGAATGTCAAAGCAAGCTAAATGCGGTAACTACTTGACAAAACACTTCCCTATGGTTATTTTATAAATAGCAAAAACAGGTAAAGGTGGCTTAGCCATGGAAGAACTAAATGAAAGAAGTAAACAGATTCTGGAGACAGTTATAAGCAGCTATATTGCCACTGCAGGTCCAGTTGGTTCAAGAACTATTACAAAGAGGTCTAATATCAACTTAAGCCCTGCCACTGTCCGGAATATAATGTCAGATCTTGAAGAAATGGGATTCCTCTCCCACCCCCATACCTCGGCAGGCAGGGTACCAACTGATAAAGCCTACAGATTTTATGTGGACTCAATTTTAAAAAGGATTGCGAGTGAAGGAGAATTTCCATTATCTTTAAATACAGATGAGGAGTTAAAGGAAAATAGGGAGACAATGAATGTAGAAAATATAATGAAATGGACTTCCCATTACCTGTCTCAGTTCTCAAATTATATAGGAATTATCATTGCACCCAAATTCTCGTCCACTATCTTTCAGCATATTGAATTTATAAACTTAAGAAAACATCAGATTCTTGCAATATTTGTAACAAAATCCGGGATCGTCCAGCACAAGGTGATTAAAAATGACGAGGATTTGCCACAGGATGCCCTGGATAAAATTACCAAGTACTTAAATGAAAAATTTCAGGGTATGGCGTTACAAGATATCAGGATGGAATTAGAAGAAATGATGGCTGAAGAGAAAAGGGCTTACGACAGGCTTGTTGAAAAAGCATACTACCTCGGCAGGTTAGCCTTTCTGAGTCCTGAGGAAGAGGAAATATATTTTGATGGGACGGCTAACATATTGAGTCAGCCGGAATTTTCCAATAATGTTGATGAGATGAAAAGGATATTTTCCACCCTTGAGCAAAAATCTCTTTTGCTAAGAATATTAGATAAGTGTTTGGACAGCGCCGGGATGCAGATTTTTATAGGGAGTGAATCTCCTGTTAAAGAAACTCATGGTTTAAGCTTTATAACTTCAGTCTATAAAAGCCGGGAAAGAGTTCTTGGAACTCTTGGGGTAATTGGTCCAAAAAGGATGGACTACTTCCAAATAATCCCTCTCGTAAATTACACTGCTAACTTACTAAGCAAGCTGTTTACGGAAGCAGAATGAAGAAGCATGACTATTATAAAATCTTAGGTTTAGCCTCTGACGCAACTTCTGAAGAGATCAAACGCGCCTACAGAAAGCTGGCAGTAAAATTTCACCCTGATAAAAACCCTGATAATTCCCTCACAGAAGATAAGTTTAAAGAAGTCTCTGAGGCTTATGAAATTTTAAGTGACCATCAAAAAAGAAAAAATTATGACAGCTCATTAAAGCCGAAAGTCTTCAACGGATTCAATGATGTCTTTAGTTCAGGGTTCAGAAGCTACAGTGGATTTGTGGATATCTTTGAAGATATCATTAGTGATTTTTTTGATACAGGATATTCAGGCTATAGAACAAGATATAAAAGAGGAAATGACCTGAAAACGCATCTTAAAATCTCCCTCGTAGATGCAGCTTTTGGAAAAGAGACTGAAGTTACAATAAATCGCATGGAAAAATGCAATGCCTGCAATGGGAATGGTTCGGAATCAGGTGTTGGGACATCTGTATGCCCTGCGTGCATGGGAAGGGGAGAGAGGCGATATAGCCACGGATTTTTTACAATAAGGAGGATGTGTAACCGTTGCAGAGGAGAAGGAACTATTATCATCTATCCCTGTCCGAAATGCAGCGGGACTGGGAGGATATTAAAGAAAAATAACTTTACCTTAAAAATACCTTCCGGGGTTGATACAGGGACAAAATTGAGGTTTGCAGGCGAGGGGGATGCAGGCATTAAAGGGGGAGAGTACGGAGATCTGTATATCACCATAAATGTAGAGAAGCATGAGTTTTTCACACGTGACAAATTTGATGTTACCTGCCAGATTCCTATTCGTTTTTCTCAGGCAGCATTGGGGGCTGAAATAATGGTCCCAACATTAGATGGTACTGTAAGCTTAAAGATACCTGGAGGTACTCAAAGCGGAGAAATTTTTGCCTTAAAAGGAAAGGGAATTATAGATTCCATTGCCTCCCGCAGGGGTAATCAATACGTTAAGATAGTGGTAGAGACCCCCGTTAATCTCTCTTCGCATCAGAAAGAATTATTTATAGAGCTGGAAAGATTAGCGAATAAGACTTAAAGATTTTATTAAAAAATAAAACACTATAGTTTTGATATTTGATTTTTAAATTTTAAATTTCTTTTATCCTGTCTTTAAAATAATATGACCATTCCCCGCTTTCCCTTACCTGATAGACAGCCAGTTGATGGAAAAGTTACATTATCAGGATCTACCTACAAACACCTTGCCAAAGTCCTGAGAGCTAAACCCGGAGATCCTGTGTCATTTTATGGCAGAGATGGATATGAATATCCTTCCGTAATAGAAAATATCAGCAAAAAAGAAGTTATATGCATAACCGGGCAAAGAATAAAAAAGGGAGAAGAGCCTGATCCAAAAATTACACTTTTTCAGGGACTTCTTAAAAGAGACAAGATGGACCTCCTCATAGAAAAA